>OIYY01000364.1_pt1 | contig 32794 bp, 30 predicted proteins | sample 1588341 | NCBI WGS metagenome assembly OIYY01 (sample SAMN03283287) | human gut metagenome | biome: human-associated habitat; material: feces | host: Homo sapiens | place: Peru | collected 2012 | reverse complement strand
AGAGCGCAGACCGTAAGTGGTTCAATCCTCTGGTATGTCTCTTGATGGTGGCTCACATTGCCATTAATATCTTCCCTACAGAAGCCACATCTGCCTTTGGTGGAATGTACACCTCTGGTCCTGCCGCTGGTGTTCTCAAGACCATCTTGGCGCTTGGTACACTGATAGTCCTGATACAGGCCAAGGAGTGGTTGAGCCGTAAGGACACTGCCTTCAAGGAGGGCGAGTTCTATATGTTGGTTCTCTCTACTCTGTTGGGTATGAACATGATGGTTAGTGCCAACCACTTCCTCCTGTTCTTCCTCGGTCTGGAGATGGCATCCGTGCCAATGGCTTGCTTGGTTGCCTTCGACAAGTATCGTCACAACTCTGCTGAGGCAGGTGCCAAGTTCATCCTTACCGCTACTTTCTCAAGTGGCGTGATGATCTATGGTATCTCTCTGCTTTATGCTGCCTGTGGCACATTGTACTTCGACGACGTGGCTCAGAACATCTCTGCCTCTCCATTGACCATTGCCGGTATGGTATTCTTCTTCAGTGGCTTGGGATTCAAGATTTCCTTGGTTCCTTTCCACTTCTGGACAGCCGATTCTTACCAGGGTGCTCCTACTACTGTTACAGGTTATCTGTCGGTAGTTTCCAAGGGTGCTGCTGCGTTCACACTCTGTGCTATCCTCATGAAGGTGTTCCAGCCAATGGTAGAGTACTGGACCGTATTGCTCTACATCGTGATTGTACTCTCTATCACTATTGCCAACCTGTTCGCCATCCGTCAGAGTGACTTGAAGCGTTTCATGGCATTCTCTTCAATCTCTCAGGCTGGTTACATCATGTTGGCAGTCATCGGCAACTCAACCTTGAGCATCACATCGCTGACTTACTATGTTCTCATTTACGTAGTAGCCAACCTGAGTGTGTTTGCCATCATCTCTTCTGTTGAGGAGCACAATGGCGGTACAGTGCAGATGGACAGCTACAATGGTTTCTATAAGACCAACCCACGTTTGGCTTTCCTCATGACTTTGGCGTTGTTCTCATTGGGCGGTATTCCTCCATTCGCCGGTATGTTCTCCAAGTTCTTCGTGTTTATGGCAGCCGTTCATGGCGCCGATATCCACACCACACTCGGAGCATGGGCTTATGGCGTAGTATTCATCGCTTTGGTCAACACAGTCATCAGCTTGTACTACTACTTGCTCATCGTGAAGGCGATGTTCATCAAGCACAGCGACAGTCCGCTGCCAACCTTCCAGAGCGCTTGCTCTACCAAGTTGGCTCTTGCCATCTGCACAGTTGGCATCGTGGCTTTCGGTATCTGCTCATTCGTCTTCGACTGGATTTCAGTAGCAGCCAACGCGTAATTGACGAAACAATATGCCCCCTATAGGGGCAGAAAATAATAAAGACCCTAAGGGATAAGCCTTGGGGTCTTTTTTCTTCCCTTTTCTTCTTTCCTTCCTTCCTTCTTTCTTTCCCCCTACACGATTTCCTTTTTCCCCTTTAAATCTCTTAATATATTTGTTGCCTTCATACTTTTTTACCAACCACTTAAAGTTCTTCCTTGGAAGAAAATCCACAAGTTGCATGAATACATATCGACCTTGATTCATAACAGCCTTGAATTTGTAGATGCTTGCGAATTGTAAGCTTCTGCAAAGATAGCAATTTCAAAACCTCCGAGCACCTATTCTTCCAGTATGTAAAGAATGTCAATACAAACTATGAATAAGAGAAAAGATTGACAAGCTGGATGAGGAATAAAATCACATAAGCCGTTCTGTCAGAGACCATCAGGTGGTATATGTCTTGCCCGTCAAGTGGGCACTCAGGGACCAAGCGATGGGCATTGACAGACCAAGCGATGGGCATTGACTGAACAAGCGTCGGGCATTTATTGCCCGTGCGGTGTGCACAGAGTGCCCAAAAGTCGGACGATTCTTGGGCACTCCTCGCAGATCGGCGGCTTTGCTTTTATGCATAATTCCTCATGACGATTTTGTGATACTTAGATGACGTTTTTTATGATACTTCTATCAGATTTATGATACTTCTATGATACTTCTTGTAAGATATTTCAAAATGTATCATTCTTCTATCTTATTATATATCTTTAATTTGCTTTGCGAAATCTAAAGGAGTCATCTCCTTTTTATCTTGATGATTAATATCAATGCCTTTATTCACTAAATCAATAGCAATTGCATTTTCACAAGATACAATAGCTTCTTGTAGAAGATTTCTACCATACGCATTGCTATAATTTATATTTCTTTCAAGTATATTTTTTCGTTCATAGATTCTCATTTCAAGAACATTTTATTTATGATAAATCTGTATGCCTTTAACATCTGCGATACCCTCAAACATAATGGTTTCGTCATCGACTTTATTGATTTTATTTACGTATTGTCTTCCATTTATGTCATTGAGATATAAGGAATCATTTTGCAAACAATAGGTATATCTGTATAGGGTATCAGCTTGTGAGTATAATTCCACCGTACTATCATTGAAAAATTCAATCTCAGGATAATTGATCTGTCTTTCTCCACCATTCAAAGTCCAATGACCAACCAAATCCTCATTAGTGCAAAATTCGGTATTGTCTATTTTCGGAGCACTGATTGTACTAATTGAAAATAACAACCTAAGAATTAATATTGGTACTATCGGACATAGATAATAAAGCCAAGTTGCTCTTAAGTTCTTTGAAAGTTGAAACATAAATCTCAACAAAGGGAACAAGTAGATAGGATACAAGTAGATGGTTATAAGCATACCATAACGACATATTTTGTCTACATCAGAGCGAACAGGGGCATCAAAGAAGAATATAGAAACATAGCATCCCAAGGGCCATAATATCAGCGAAAATGCCATAAGTATAAAGAACACCTTCTGTAAAATAGTGGGTGTTCCTCCTAATATGCGAGCTATCAGCCCTTTATTTTGTTCTTGTTTTATTTCTTCTTTATTCATATTAAGCATCTTGGCTCGTTATTCTCGATTATCTTTCAATCCCTTTTCCAATTCCTCAATAGTCGGCATGGAAGATTTGAAGTCTTTCGGGAAGAGCTTTGACAGTTGATATTCTGATATACCCATTGGTTCTTTGTATGAATCCAAGGCGTATTTTGCCACCACATTGTCTTTGTCCTTGCAAATGAGCAAACCGATGGTAGGGTTGTCGATGTCGGTCTTGAACTGATGGTTGACGGCTGACACATAGAAACTTAGTTGCCCCAAGAATGATGGATGGAACGACTGGGCTTTTAGCTCAATGACCACATAGGCATGGAGGTGGGCATTGTAAAACAGCAAGTCTGGGAAGAACTCCTGCTGACCTACCTCCAAACGAAACTGTCTGCCCATATACGAGAAGCCTTTTCCGAGTTCCAAAAGAAAACGTGTTACATTGTTCACCAATTCTTCCTCAATGTCATGCTCGTCATATTTCTCCCTTAAGTTAAGAAAGTCCAACTGATAAGGGTCTTTGGTTATCTGTTGCGCCAAGTCGCTTTGTACAGCAGGAAGCGTAGCCTGGAAGTTGGTGATAGCCTTGCCGTCACGCTCATAAAGGTCTGTGTCAAGCCAGTTGAGCAGAACGTCACGCCCCCAATTGTTCTCCCAAGTCTTTCTTACAAAGAACAAAGCCTTATCCATATTACCCTTGCACTTATCTATGATACGACGATGGTGGTCCCAAGGAATAAGAAAAAGCAATTTGAAATCGTCCGCAAACTGCGGACGATTTTTACTTTGTGCTACAACTCGCTGAATATCTGCAATATACAAGTCCTCTATAAAATTGTCCGCAAGCTGCGGACAATTTGCCTGTAATGGTGCATAGAGCTTATAAAAGTAGCTCATGTACTTCAAATTAGTTGGTGAGAATCCCTTCACCCCTGGCATTTCGTTCTTCAAATCCTGACTGAGATTTTTGTAAAATCCAGAGCCATAAGTATTAGTATATTGCTTAGCTTCAATGTCTCGTCCCAACTTCCAATAGAAGTCCAACAAGTAGCCATTGGTGGCACATGACGCTTTGAGGCGATGGCTGTAGAATCGTTCCTTGAGTTCCACAAGCCAGTCCTTGTAGTCGCAATCATCATGAAGGACTACTGCTAAGTCTATATTTTTCTTTGCCATAATTCTAAAACCATTTAATGCTACAAATATAATGTTTTATCTTGATAATCAATCAGAAAAAATGAATAATTGGCATATATTGCTACTATTTAGACAAATTAAAATTATTATCTGTAAAATTGCCCGACTTAGGAGGACAATTCGTTTGTTCTTTCAAGAGTAACTTGAAAGGTTTCGAGTAACTCGAAACATACCTTGCTGTGTCTTTGTGGACACAATGTGTTTGGGCAAGAATAAAACCTAATACCATTGAAAACACTGCGGTGGTTCGCCCAAGTGGCTTCCGTTTCTCTCCTTGCTTCCATTTACATAGAAGACTGTCTTGAAAGTGCATCTCATAATTCTTACTTTTTTGTTCGGTGCAAAATTAAACTATGAGAGCTGCATGACAAAACCAAAACTTACGCAGAATGGGGAAATATGAACCGTCACCGTTAAAAATGCTTATTAGGGCGTTTCTGCGAGGTAATGATTTGAAAGCGTTTCTATTTCATCAATCTGCGTTTTCCGCATTTCCTTGTCTGTGCCACTTAAAGCCAACGGCTGCCACAACCACTTGAAACTCAAAATAAAAGCATCATTCTGCTATTTTTTGCTTTTTTAGGCGTTATTTTCTTTTAAAAATAAACTACTTATATCTGTTTTATTATCATCACAGTATATTTCCCAACCAAGGCCTGGACATAATTTCAAAAACTTTCCAACAATAACAGCGCGTAATTCTTCTATAGAACGAAGAGTCTCTTCTGATATAGCATGTATCTCCAAGTCTATTTCCTCTAATCGCTTCCAATCATCTTTTTTGATTTCATCCTTTAATAATGCTGTAGATATAAAAGTCTCATAGACCACGCCCTTGTTTTGATGCAACAAAGAAAAATCAGTAGGATAGAGATTCTTATACAGAATCATAGCCAATAATTTTTCCTTATTCAATTTTTTGTCAAGTAAGTTACGATATAGGTCAAACTCATTCACGACATTCGTCAATACCCTCATATCGTTTACAAATGCGGATATATCCGTAATAAACGAAGAGCGCACCTCTGCCTCTGGAATATGTAAATTTGCTATTTTTCTTCTGAACAAGTCTCCAGAATTGGAAACATTAACAAAAGGAATAACAGGAACAATGTAATCAAAGAACTTTGTACGCTCTTCCGCATTGGCAAATATGTCATCTTTCAGTGCATATAGAAAGACAATCCTTCTGCCAACCTCTTCTGATTGATTGAGAATTAAGTTCAATTCCCTTAGTTTTGTGAATATATGTGTGTTTTCAAAACGGTCAATGTCTTCAAATATAACCACATCATATTTCTTTTCTTGGAAAAGATAAATGATTTCGTCCAAATAGCGATTCATTATTGAAACATTTTTCTTCTCTTCTAATTCTATTGTGGCATTGTCTAACTTTAGGTTTTTGATACTTATCTTCTTTATGCAAAGAATGAGATGGAACGAGATTACAATTATACCTAAAAGAAAAACAGATATACTTATCCAAAATACGAGGGAAGTTTTTAAAAATGCTGTTGGAATCAAGAAATACTTGGTCACCATTTCTTGACAAAAGAGAAATAAGCATGAAACAATAAACAGCAGTACTTTCAAGACTGTCAAAATTCTATGTTTATAGGAAGTTCTCTCTATTCGTCCGAATCTTGACTCTGGTATATTCTTGGCTTTCACATGGTAGAATAGTTGTTGCAATATGCTATATTCCAACTGTTCCTCAAAGCAATCTTCTTCCTTGCAATTACTTTTATCATTACTTTCCGGTTGTCTTGCTTCGACAAAAGACGCAAGTGATACATTGACATAATGATATTCTTGATAATGCGTTTTGAATGTCTTTAGAATAGAACTCTTGCCAGCACCATAAGAGCCAGTTAATGCTATATTGAATACATTAGGCTTGTCAATCGCATTTTTCAGACGAATGATATACTCTTTATGTCTTTTAAAATCATCTACAGGAGATAATAAGGAAATCTGTTTTTCACTTGTTTCCTCTAATTTCCACCGGTTAATTTTACGTCCCAAATTGATAACCAAACTACAGATACATTTTTGATAGAATTTAAATATCTTAGTTTTGCAATTTGGGATAATAGAAAAAATCAACTCCTTGCAATTGTCGAATAACTTACAGACCGAACAAATAAACGCAATTCCCAGCAATACAACAATTACCGTTGGATTCCACTTTAAGTAAAGTCCAACAGTAATTGCAATTATCAAGAATAGCGTAAGAAGTGTAAAGAGTATATTCGTTTTCATGTTATTATATTTTCTTACCTCTCCCATATTCCATCCTTGCCTGTTTTAAAACATCCTGACAGAATTTAGTCAGAGGCCTTTTATCTATATCATTCTTGTCCAAAGAGATTCCCAACCATTGGTTCAAAAATTTTTCTCTATCCTCATCAGGTATACAAGTAAGCATGTTTCGATAATATGTTTCATTATATGCCTTGTCATAAATTTCTTGTACGATGTCCTTATGCCTACCATATTGTTCTTCCAAATGCAAGTCATTTTGTAGCTCGTCAACACCTTGTCTGCTTACATTCCTTTCTATTTTGATGTCAATCTTATCAGCAGCCTTTTTCCCGCTTCTCAACTGAAAAGAATCCATCACCTTGAAATGAAATTCATCAGAAATCCCTTTAAAATAGGGATTGTATCTTAAATCTAACAAGGTAGTTCTCTTTTGGTGATTACATAAAGAACATGATGGTATCAGGTTATATAGCGACATACAGAGATAAGGATAATCTGACTTATCATAGAAATGATCGAACTGAAACAGCCCTTTCATTTTTGTTTTTCCCATGATGTCTATGTACAAAGTAAAATTATGATTGCAGTAAGGACAAACTTTTATATTAAGCATACGGGATAGTTCCACCAATTTGTTTTCACGATAATTTTCATATCCCATTGCTTGAAGCAATCCTTTGGAAAAAGTTTGCTTCCGCCTTTTTCCGTTAACTTTGTTTGGCTTATAAACTTTCTTGGTTGCAATATCTGTGTACTCAACATGAAGAGAGTCTATGAATGCTTTTAATTTTGGTGGAGTTCCTGTTAACAGGAGAGGAAGATTAAAAATTAGCTTTCGAACGAACTCCTTTTGCCCTTTACTTTGGGAATTATACTCTAATCCCTTTAATCTCTTTTTGATAGCATCATGAAAAGTATTCAAATACCATTGGTGAATATACTCACGAGCATATTCTTTTCCGTCAACTCCCAAACGCGGAAACTCGATTTTATTCATCCTTATGCCTCCTCAAGTCTTCAATCTTAGCTTGATAAAAAGCTATCTGTTCTTCATATGAGAGCCTATCTGCAATACCGTCAAGTTTTTTCAGCAAGTAACCCTTTATGAACGTATCGCCAATGTAGTTTATCTCTTTCCGTATAGTTTCCATTCCTAAACGAGAATTGCATTGCTCAATCCTCGCTTTTAGAGCATCTATCTTGTTGGATGCGAACTCACCTATAAGTCCGTTTTCCATGAAAAATGATCTTCGATACAAATTAAATATGTTTTCAGCAAACGTCTCAGTTTGCTCTTCCCTATTGTTCACGACATATCCATGTTCTTCTTTCAGAAAATTGGTACAACATTTTGGTATATCCGAAAGTATGATGGGTGAATGTGAAGTAAGGACGATTTGAAAATTATGATCTGCTGGAACCAAAAGCAATTGGATGAACTTACAGAGTCGATTTACATATTGACGTTGCCATTCTGGATGGAAACCTATTTCCGCTTCATCAAGTAACAGTAATGATGGACTACGCAGATTATCAAACTTTGTCGGTCCAATAACCACAGCGTAATACAATCTTGACAAGAGGTTTAACAATTCTTGCTCACCTGAACTTAATACCGTTATGTCATGCAAAGAATGACTATATGACATATCAAAGAATTTGGCAGTCAAATAGATTCGATTAGAAAGTAAATGCTCTACTAAGTTATAAAGGCTTCCGTCTTCATTCCGAATATCTATATAATATCCAATATTATCATCAAAAGAACAGATTTCGTCCACTATCTCCAAGCACCAATGTATATCATTCAAAAATGTTCTTAGTGTCTCATTCATTTGTTCATTAGCCACATATTCTCGATAGAAATTTAGAATATTATGGGTGTCTTCATTATAGGTATTACACCATCTTACAAGGAAATTATACGCTTCTGTTCTGATAAAATCTTGATCCGCAATGGTATTAATCAAATTGTAATATATCAGATTTGCAAGAACATTATCTTTAATGCTATTTCTGATTCTTTTAAAGTCTGGTATCTGATAACCATTAAATTTACCGGAATAGTTTACTTCTATAGCTTTTATACCTGAGGTGTTGGCATTGATAATTATGTACTTAGGGAAATTAAGGTCATCCAAACACTCTCTTATGTGCTGTTGACTTAACAAATAGCAAATTCTATAATTGTTTTGGGCTTGATAGGCAAAAAAGTGAGACTGTATATTGTTTGACAAGTGAATCGTGTCCACATTGGAATAATCTTGCAAATCTTTGATAAGTCTGAAGTTATCTGTTGCATTATACATTCCAGTCAATTCTACTGTTCTTACATCATTATAGTCGAATAGGGGAGAAAAATGACCACTATAGAAAAATGTATTGATACTTTCATTGTCCGTTTTTATGATTTTGACATTACTAATACCAATGATATTCAACTCACAATTGCGTGTACATTTGTACAAGTTACCATCTTTTTCAAAGATGATACACCCTTGAAGGTCTTGGTTGGCAGCACCTTCAACAACAGCGTCAAGAATAAATCTCAGCACCGTACTTTTACCAACCCCATTTCCACCAACAATGGCAGATAACGAATACACCCCTTCCCCCCAAAAGGAATTCGGTATGGAAGGCTTTTTCTCTATAGTCAAGCACCTCTCTTGTATATTGAGGTTATACTGATAATGAGGGTCTATTACAATACCTACCTGCCGCAACTTTTTATAGTTTTCAATATATATGTAGCAAAGATGTGTCATTGTTTTTCTCTTATTTCCCCAACTTACTTGCTTCCTCTATATCCCTTATTTCTTCTTTTGCATCTGTCACAGCCATCTTGATGACCATACCAATAAAACCAACGACAGCTAATCCTATTACTCCTAAAATTATTTTCCACCACATTACTTTTCTAATTTTAAGATGTTTATGATGTTCTGTGTATTCACAAATAATGAGCCTATCACTTGAACTTAGCTCCAATAAACAGCGGCACCTTCCACATCATCTGCAATCCAAGCTAGTTTTATTTGTGGCATAACCTCCAGAAGAAGTGCCAAGTTCTGAAGATTGGCTCACTTAGTGCCTCGGCAGGATAAAACCTCACCAAACGCAAATCTCGGCACAATCTCTGCAAGTTATGGCCGAAGGAACTATGTCCGAACCCATATCGTTCATCATATTGTCCGAAGTTGCCGCCACTCAATATTTCCGCCAACAACAACTTTCCCCTCCTCTCATCCATCGGAGCAATCATCTTCTCCTCCGGCAGTCCCAAAGCCTCATGCAGTACATACATCACAGCACCAGCAAATTTTCTAAGTCCCAAACGTTTTAATTCACCTTGTAAGACTACTTGATTTTTAGATTTCATCCCATCTGTGTGCCACAGGTTTACCACAAAGTAGTAATCCACAATTTGCCTCAGTCCAATTCCTTCTTGAAACAGATGATTGTAGATATGGACAAGTTGATAGATAATATTAAATCTCGCTGTTGGTATAGCGAATTCCACTTCTTCAATACGTACCTTATGCAAAAATTGTTCTTCGGAAGTCTTCCTAAAGTACTTCTGCAAACGATGATTATGCAGCGGATTCTGCAAGTAACAAGGGCGATAATGCACTTCTACTGGAATTCCATTGATGTCAGGAAAGGATATATGATGATAACTCGCCTTTTCTTTTGGCGAAATGGAATGGACAAACTGAATTACTTCCGATGGCTTTCCCGATACCCAGATGTCAATGTCGCCAGCTGTGCGATGCCCCTGACAAGGATACATCAAGGCATTCCCTTGTCCTTTCAAGATACAAGAGCGAAAGCCTTTCTTCTCAAACCATGCAGTTACTTTGCCAACAGCCTCGTCTAATTGATGATTGCGTTTTTCTATCTGCCTGCATATCCCCATCCAATTCATCAGCAAGTTAATATCCATCTCCATCGAATCACATGCTGATTTAGTTGCATCGCTCATTTTCTGGATTCCATCAAAGATTACACCCATCAATGACTGCTTTTGGGCAATCTCATAGATACTCTTCCATTCTTCTTTCTGAATTAGAGGAATATCAGTAGAAGAGCCGATTGTCAAACGCAACAGTTGAAAGAACTTGTCGTATATATCAATCATCAGAATAATAAATATGCTTTACTTCTCGTATTTCTTGTAGATGGCAGTTACTTGCTGGGCTATCTTGTCCCAATCATACTTGCCCATATTATAGTTGATGTGCTGTAAGGGCTGCTCTATGATTTTTCCGAGCTTCTGCGACAACTCGTCCACGTCGCCGCAATGGAAGTAATCATCCTTTGGCAAACCAACCTCTAGATTCGCAGGAATATCACTCACTACAACCTTCACGCCATAGCTCATTGCCTCCAACAAAGCGATGGGAAGTCCCTCGTGTGATGAAGGCAAGCAGTAGCACTTACAGTTTGTCAGAAGCGAATGGAGTTTCTTGCCTTTGATAAAGCCGGTCAGGACCACACCATTCTTACGAGCCATCTCCTTCAATCCCATTGAGTAACTGTCTTCGAAGTCTGTATCACCAGCCAGCACCAGTTTCATGTCTGTATCATTAGCCTTCTTCCATTTTACGAACGCCTCTACAAGATGGTGCAGATTCTTCTCTGGAACAAAACGGCACATGCCTAAGACATACTTACCCTTCTCTATTCCAAGTTCGTTGAAGTACTCAGGATATTCACAAATCTCTGGTTCAGACACACCATTATATATAAGGTGTACATTCTTTGTCCTGCCATACTTCTTGGCAATAAGGTTCTTAATGACGTTTGAGATGACAATGACGTCATCCGCAAACATACATCCCATCCTCTCGCCCATCTTCAATATGGTCTTTGCAGCAAATCCCCACTTGTCCCTGTCATAGTCGGGACCATGATGCGTGAACACCACCTTCATGCCCAACAACTTGGCATACGGGACGAGCAAGGCAGGACCGATAGCATGAATGTGCAGCACGTCAGCCCCAAGCTTCTTGGCCTTGTTGATGGCACGGAAAGTATGGATGATAGCCTCAAACGACTTCTTCTTAGGTGAAGGAATAGTGACAAGCTTCACGCCATTCCATTCCTTCAAATCATCCTGAACATAATTGGAGCGACGTATTATCGTCACATCAAAGCCACGCTTTGCTACACGCGGGAAAAGCTCCTCGCAATGTGTCTCCACGCCACCCATAATGTTAGGAACACCACGAGTGCCTGTTACTACTATTTTCATTTGAATTTATTTCTTTAGGAATTGGTTGTAGAATGCTATCAACCTTGGATAATAATTTTCAAGACTTAAGTTCTCATGCGCAAACTTCAAAGCGCCGGCACTTTGTTTAGTGTATTCATCTGCCGTTAGACCGTCTGCAAGGATCACCTTACTTCTCAAGTTATCGGCATTTCCACTCTCAAACTGGAACCCAGTCTCACTTTCAACAACAATCTCAGGAATACCGCCTATTCTGGCACCAATAACGGGAGTACCGACCGAATAAGCCTCAATAATAGTCATAGGATTGTTCTCATACCATTCTGACGGTACAATGACGTAATAAGCATTTGCCACTAAGTCCTGCAGTTCCTTTCCACGTTTGTAGCCTAAGAATTCCACGTTCTTCATACCGTTGCTCTCCACAAACGCCTTCAATTCGTCTTCCTTAGGACCGGTGCCGACAATCTTCAGATGACATTCTGGCAAACCATTGAAAGCTTCAAGTAATGTCTTCACGCCCTTCTCGTAAGACAAGCGTCCGAAGAACAGGAAGTATTTGTCTTTAGGCATCGCTTTAGGCAGATCAGCTATAGAAGTAGAAAAATTATAGAGCGTAATGTTAGGCTTATTCTTCACTGCTGGCATATACTTCTCCTGTATATCCCTCGCAAAGTTGCTCACATAAAGAAAGCCGTCAATATACTTTGCAGGATTGAAGAACTCATTTCGGAAATACAGCTCCGCTGCCATCACCGCACTCATCACCTTGCTGCCCTTGCAGCATGTATGCGTAAAGCACTTATAAAAGCTATGTCCCTGACAGTCCTCACAAATCCTTCCACTACCATCCCTAAACGTATAGGCAGGACATACAATACGATAATCATGCACAGTGAACAAAATAGGGATATTATGCTTTCTCAAAACGGGGAAAATGGAGGGCGTAATCTGGCCCCACAAAAGATGAATATGTGCGATGTCAGGACGCTCGTCCTCTATCAGTTTCTCCATCTTCTTCGCCGCCTCGAAGTGATAGAAATAGTTCACCATGTTCTTCACCTGTTTCAAAGGCCCCTTGCGCGTTTCCTTCGACTCAGGGAAATACTTGCTATATGGCGACGGATTGTTCTCCTCCCATTTCAGCGTGAAGTATACCACTTGGTGGCCATTCTCCTCCAACAGTTTGCCAGTATTGAAGCAAACCGTTTCCGCACCACCTTTATTATAATTATATACGTCGATTAAGAGTACTTTCATAATTTTTAGTGTTTTGTTTTGATACACAAATTTGTATTGCCAGACACATGATACAATTCTATTTTACCTTCTTCATTTAACTTTTGCATCATCTGTTTGGAAGTATGAAAGTCAAAATGTTTACGTCTCAAAATCTGATATATCAACCAATAAACCGTAACAAATCCTTGTCCATTGTTCTTTGCCCATGATTCCAATATCGAAAGCTCATACATAAACCTACCTTCATCTATATCTCGTAGATAAGGCAATCTTGGTCGAGTGATAGTATTATCTGTAGCATTATCATCCAAATCTTTTTCTGACTCAATCTTATCATTATGTTCCTCAATATATTTCATAGCCATCGTTTCCTCATCAATCCCTATGCAATCATCTTCGTCCTCTTGTTCATCATTTCCGATAACAGGCATAAATGTCAAAGGAATAAACTTCTCTGCATTGAAAATATATAGCATATTCTGAGTGTTACGATAAACATCCACAATATAATGATTGAAAGGATTTCCATCTGTCATTATCCAATCTGATTTGGCGATATCTCTTGTCAAAAATATAACATCTTTATCTTCCCTACTCATATAAGCTAATAACTCATGATAAATAATGAAATCGCCAGTTGGGTCATAGCCATCATTTATCTTTTTTCTATCGCCACAACCAGGGAAGCAATATGGAAGTTTCTTATACTCTCCTTCAACTTTATGTTCATTAAAATCTTTAAGCAAAAGTTTATATTTATCCCTTATGAAAGAGAGTTCTTCTTCACTGAGTGACTTTAATATTTGAGTCTTACAAAGAGCCTGAAGAACAGGGTCATTTGACTCACAAATACTCGACGACAAAAGTTTTTCCACATTGTCATCTAAGGTTTTGGAAATAGGCTCAACCAATTCATCCAACTTTCTTTTGAATTCATCAGAAGTATCATTTTTATCAATATATTGCCTCAATTCTTCAATTAAAGGAAGAACATCTTCCATGTCATTTTTCACCAAACTGTTTTGAGACAACTGTTTGAGTTGGCCAGAAGCTGTTTTATTAGCTTTTTTCAAATTTGTTACATATAATTTGGCTTGTTCTTTCAGATTTTTCAATTGATTCTGAAAAGCCTCTATTTTCTCCAAACGATGCCTCATAAACTCACCCTCAACTTGTGAGGGAATAATGATTCTATGGGCATTATTGTTCATGAATTTTAAGAATTCACATCGTTCTGCATTTGACATCTTATACAAATCCAAAAGAAGGTTTGTATCAAATGCCAAAATAACATCAGAGGATATAACATCTTTTAGTTCCGTTTGATGTTCTTTGTAATAATCATAAGCACTTTGAGTAAGCTTTATGTCACTACACAACGTCTGAAAACAGAAGTCCTCAGAAACTTTCTTCTGTATTTTCTGTACAGCATTTTTACGAAGATTATTTTTCTTATTCATGCAGCAAGCCTTTTATATCATCACTATCCGACATCACTTTTCTCCAAGCTGCAGGAGATTCCACCGTTATTACAAAAATAGAACCAACGTTATAAGGAGAATTCTTGATAGAATCACGTACATACACAACATCTTGTTCCGTGGCAACCAAAAAAGAATGTTCTGTCAATTGCTCCGTATGCCCCATAGAACACAATAAGTCGTAGATTTTTTCATCTACTTCAATTAAGTCATCAAATTCGATGACAACTATGTATTTATTCATAATTCGACAATTCTTAATTAATTCTATCAAGTTTACCATCTATCATCATACCATAGAAAGTAGGCTTGCCGTCTATCTCCTTTGCAAAGCTCTGCTTCCATGTAAGCTTATAAAGCACGGTATTCTTACAGATTTTCTTCCATAACTCTTCATTGTATGGCTGTCCCAGAACCTTATACAACTCATCACAATATTTATTATTAGGCTTAATCTGCTCAAAAGCTTCTGCTACCTTTTTCACATGTTTCTGTGACAACACAATAGCATAATCAGTTAGCAGATAGTCAATCAATCTATCGTAATATTTCCAATAATTATAGAGGAAATCTCTTACTACGGCATAGACATAGCGATGCTCATAATCACAACCTAATGAATAGTTTGCGAAATAACCACTTGCGATTGAGCAATGTAGATAATCAGGGCGCTTGATAGACCATAGAGACATTTTCATATAATCCTCAAAGCTAGAGCCCGTACAGAAGAATGTTGAGTCTATCCAAATTCCACCATAACGAGCCAAAAGATTCAAACGCAACAAATCCGAATAGATAGTTCTTGAGATAATACCTTTCTTACGCTTCTCCTCTAACCAATCTGGGAATTGCACATAGTCCTTATAATTGTTATCAGTAATGACAATCACCTCATACTCTCCAGCATTTCGCTTGATAGTATTCACGCAAGCCTTAACTATTTCTGGAGCATTATCAATACCTTGCCACCAACAAATCCAGATTTTGTTTCTCAGTTTTTCATCGCAATCAGGCATTGACTCCTGCACCTTATAATTCTTCCAATAGTCCTTGAACTTATCCTCCAGGAAATCAATCATGATTTGATGTTTCTTCATCAATCTATTCCTCACACTCTCAGGCTCCTTAAAGCCATTGCGATTCATGATCTGTATATCAATCTTCGCCCAGAACGTAACAACTGCCGCCTTGACAGAAATCACCTTTGCCACATCACAAGATGCCTTGACCTCCTCAAGGCATCTGTGAAAAATTCGCTTTAAATTATTATGTTTCATATTATTTAATTTCTAATTGTTTGATTATTTTTGCAGGAACTCCAGCAACAACCACATTATCTGGTACATCCTTAACTACAACGGCATTTGCTCCAATTACAACATTATTACCAATATTTACACCCCCAATAACTTTTGCCCCACAACAGATTCGTACATTATTTCCAATTACTGGTTGTTCCGTTCCGTTGAAACCAATTGTAACTTGCTGGTATATATGACAATTTTCACCTATCTTTTTAGCATTAATAATTGTAGAGAAACCATGTTGAATGATGAGTCCCCCCCCAATGTCTGTTGTACAAATATAAAGATTTGTCATTCCACGAATAAAACCATTGGTAAGGAAACGACATTTTCCAAGCCTTCTATAAACAACACTACGAAACTCTCTGTACTCAGCAAGACATAAGAAAAAATAGCTAAGATTATAAGGATAAGATTTCCATACTGCAAAATGTCGAAAGTCTTCTTTTATAAGACTTATCTTGTGTTTATTTAAAAAAGGTATATAAACAATTGAAATCAAAGATAACAAAAAAGCTTGAATGCTCCTAATTAGTATCATAATCGATTATAACAAAATAAGTTTCATATAGAATACAAGTCTTACTATCAAAGAAGCAAGAAAGAATTTTCCATCAGCTACAAGTTTTCTGACTTTTTTCAAATGCCACTTGCAAGGACGAGCATTTATAATAATCTCTCTTATTGTGCAATCCTCCATCATAGTTTTAAAACTTTTGTTATTCATGACATTTGATTCAAGCAAAGGATACACCATTCCAAACATAGTAGTACATGCTAGCTGAGTATCAAAGGGAGAATTCCATTTCTTATGCAATAACTTCAAGTCATTATAGATTAAACTTATAGTCTTATAATAATCCCCCTTTACTCTTTTTGCCCTTTCCTTACTCAACACCCTGTACATATATCCAGAATAGTTGCTCACAAGTACACTTTTACAAAAATTATAATATCGATAATTAAAAACCATATCTTGTGAACGACGTAAATCTGGGAAAACAACTTTGTTAGAATATATAATTGAAGCTTTGTACACTCTACAATGAGGAGCTTGAATAGCCCCTTCTTGAAATAATTTCAAATAATTATCATGTACTTGTTGTTCACCCATAAACTCCATCTCATGAAAATGTGGGGGCCATATTTTCTTCACCTTATCTTGTTTATTGTAAAACATAGTGGTTTCACTCACTGTCACCAAGTCATAATCTTTCTCTTGCTGCAAGCTAACCATCTTCTCCACATATTCTGGCTTACACCAGTCATCGGGATCCACAAACATAATCAGTTCACCAGTAGCCTTCTCCAAGCCATGGTTTCGGGCAGGACCACTTCCTGCATTCTCTTGCCAATACGCATGGAAGCGACTATCTTGGCAACAAAATTGCTTGGCTATATCATACGAACGATCGGTAGCACCATCAATGATGATGATAACCTCAATATTCTTGTACGTCTGTTTTGCAATCGAATCCAGACATTGATGCAAATATTTCTCTACATTATATGTAGGAAGTATAATAGAAACTTTCGGATTGCCCATACCTTCTATTTTGATTTTTTGTTCTTGCCAAGTGTTGACTTCAACTCATAAAGTCTGTCACTCAACAAATTATTTATATGTAGGGATATAAAAATACTAATTGCTTTTATCAAGCCAAAATGCTTTCGAGTATATTTGAAGTTGATTATCGGATTATCACCCAATGGGGAATATAAGATTTTGAAACGTTGATGCAATGTCTTGCCGCTCTTTCGTCCTCTGCTTGAAGCCATCGGATTCTGAGCACATTCACCAACGTACTTTCGAGATGTATAGACACCAATACCAGCTTCAATAGCTCGCAACCCATAATCAAAATCACCCATATGATGCTGAAACATTCCATCTAAAAGTCCATTTTTCTCAACAACAGCATTAGGTACCAATACACAGTTACCATTCAGCCAATATACGGGTTGTAATTTTCCATTTGGAATAAGAGCAGTATTATCCTTTGATTTTCCACCATAACTGAACGTACCATCTTCAGTACAAAAAGCCCCACAAATGATACTTTTGTCTTCACATAACGAAGAACATTCCATCATCTCCTCTATAGCGCCATCATACAGAACCACATCATCGTTCAGCCAGATGTATGCATCATATTTTTTAGTTGCACATGCTTCTTTCCAAGCTGTCAACATTCCTCTATTCCAAAACAAGTTTCCATTTCCTCTAACAACATGCACTTGAGGAAACTCTTTTCGTACAGCTTCACTTGTACCATCTGTAGAGGCATCATCGCATAAAAACACATCCATGCGAGATGACTTCTTTTGTTGATACAACTGCCTAAGACACCTCAATGTAGTATCCTTGCGGTTGAAGCAAGTCAAGATTACAGCATAATTATTTATCATATTGACAATGTTTATAAAAGTCTTGGCGCACTATATTCTCCTTCAACACAACATTAGGAGAGCCACCATATATAACACATGGCAGTTTACAAGATTTTGTTATTATAGATCCGTATGGTATTGTCGTATTGTCAGCCAACTGAACTCCTTTCATGATGGAAGCATGGGCAGCTATCCAACAACCATTTCCAATTACCACAGGTTTAGAATTATTAATCACTCTATCGGGATTATCCTTATTGCAAAGAGGATGTCCGTCGCCATCAATGATTGTAACATTCCAACCAATATTACAATCATCCCCAAAAGCTATTCGTTCACCACAAGATATGAGCAAACCAGAATTTGGCATGAACCCTTTTCCTATCTCAACACACCCATTTACATTTAATACTGAGCCACAAGGAATGTCAAGTCTATCCTTTATCTTCAACATAGACTTGCCCCCCCAGATTGCAATATAAGTACGCTGATTATGTCCTGCTCTAAAAGAACCTTCCGTACGCCCCAAAGAAATCATATTAAAATGCATTCCAGCACCACACAATATTTTTCCTCGTTCTATTCTGCCAAAGAATACATTAGGACCACAAATTACAGGAATTTTAATAGCTTCTCTCAGAGGAAACGCCTTGAAGTTGAACAACAAGGTGTTATAAATGGACTTTATTGTTTTTATGAACATAAAATCTTACGTCAGATTAAAATTTCTTTTCCAATTAATATTATCATGTACTTTTCGAGCTGGATTTCCCACATAAATACTATTGTTATCCATGTCACTTGTTACGACAGAAGACATACCTACAACAGAGTTAGAACCAATTGTGACCCCTTTTAAAATTGAAGCGTTTTTCCCAATCCAAACATGATTGCCAATTTTAATATTCTTATTTAAATTTAGAATAGAGCCTTGCATATCTGTAATTTGATGGGAATCCGTATTCCAAATATCTATATTTTCAGACAACATGCAATCTGTTCCTATCTCTATTGTTTTACAGTTCCCCATACATACAATCATACAATTTATATTTTCGGAGAAATTACTACCAATATTTACATGGCAATTCTTACCTCTTATAACAATCCTAAGACCACAAATATTTGCACCTTTCTCAATAACTAAGCTATTACCTTCACCAAATATTTTTACAGATAAACCATAAATTAAATTTGAGGACTTATCTATCGAAAAAGAATTTTCAGAACCTACTATTGAAAAATCTGAATCAAAAATAGAAACATTCTCAAATGCAACAATGTTTTTAGCATCATTAATATTAAACTTTACTCTTCTTAAAATCGCATTATGAAGTTTAAGTTTCTTACAAAATCTTATTGCGTAATAATATTTACACAACAATTTGACTATTTTTTGCATACTATCTCCTTCTTAAAGAAATTTTTCGCCCACATTTTGAATTCTTCATCATTCATGTTCAAGAATTTATCGGAATAACACATAAATATAGGAATCCATATATAGAGATTGATTAAATCAAACCTGTCAAAATCTTCAACCCAACCATACAGCCAACGGAATGCGACATAAAGCCCAATCATCTGCATAGCAAAGCTTTTGCTTTTAAAAACGGCTTTCCAAGCACCTATTATATAGAGCAAAGCAACTATTGCAACTCCTATTAAACCCATATAGTTGAAAACATTAAGAAACCTCACCTCACTACTCCATCGTTCATTTCTACCATGCTTCCAATCTACATCATCTATTACTATAGAATCATATCCACGACTTAAAGATCTTCCATAGACAACATAATCATTTTTAATGGCACTTTGTATTTCTTCCACAAAAAGAAAAGTTCTTGTATCTCCAATCAAATCTTCCGTATCACCATTATCAAAAGAACTATTTATCTCAACTTCTTCTAATCCAAATTCTTCTTGAAATTTGAAGACATTAAATTGATCAGTAATACCCAAATACAACAAGACAACTGGTAAGGACACAAATAATATAAACAATATTTTCGTTAGTACTTTCGGATATACTCTTTGGAAGCTTATAGCTAGAGCCAATAAAATTCCAACACCAAATCGAATAACAGAAGAACGCGCTCCCAATGCTCCCATAAGCAATACAATAGCCACCACAACCGCTATTCTTAACTTCCACTTTTTGTCTAAATACGGAAAGAATATTACGACAAATGCACATGGAGCAAAAAAGCGTCCCACAGCCTCACCCTGCATAAAAGCCACAAGAATAAAGAACAATAGAATTGCATACTTAAACCATTCTCTTGTTACTTTTGCTACATTATCTGGTTCTTGAAAGTAAAACCACCCTGTACATAATGTCCAACTTATCAATTTTGCAAACATAGTTTGTGTATCTTGATACCCCTCAGACATGAATAAGCCATAAACCATGTTACAAAATAGAAGGAAGAAAAATGTTTTAAATATAAATGGTGTTTTCTGAAGGTTTGTAGAATTGTAATTATAATATATCACAAAAGACACTGGTAACATGAAGCATAGCAAATGCTCTATCCACCATCCTCCAAGAAACAATTCAAAGTTCATCCATTGTGCAACAGATTCCCATGTCATCACCAAGATCCAAAACGGTATGAATTTATCTATCTTTTCCATTTTACCAATAACAAGCTCCTTCAACTTTTTCTGCATTTTTCGGACGGCCTTGTTCTCCAGGACGCACCCAATATTCATTTATCAAATTTGAATATGACCCCACAGGGATTCCCCATTCTTTTACTCCATAATTAGGGTCTGCCCATCTATTACCGATAATGCCAAACAACAATTGTAATGCACCAGCTAAATGAACCGCTTTTTTACCTGTACGTTTAACATGAGCCGCAAGACTCATACCGTATGCTCCACATCCAATAAGACAAATGTCATAATCATGTTTGTCTATTTCGTCCTTCATCCACTGTAAGGCCTCAAACCAATCGTTAAATCCATTTTTCTCACCACCAAGACTTTGCACAGCAGGAATCGTCTCCAATTCAAAATCAGGCAATATCATTGGATTTTTAAATAATTGAGATCTATGTTTTTTATATTGTTCAAAAATCTGATTAGCAAAAGGATGCACAACAAGCACCTTTTTCCCCTTTAATGCCACGGTCCAAGGCTTTTTCGTCCAAAAAGGTTCTAGATCTTTAAGAAAAACTTTTGTGCTATGACTTAGTTCTCTATCCAAAAATTTCTCCGCTTGCACCCAAGATCCTAAAACGTCAATTTGTTTAATATCTTCCAACACCAGATCTACAAAATCTTCAACTGATTTAGGCTCAGCTGGAAAGAATCCTGAAAAATCACGTATTTGATTACACAAAAACGTTTTATTCCACCAGGCTGGAGATTTGCCAATGATGTAATTTAATGGTGAATGAGACTTCTTCCTCATCTCCAAAATTCCTACTATAGTTGATAGTTCCGTACTGCCAAAACGACAAATCATGCATGGTTGAGAAGATGACAGCAAGTCATAAATGTTCTCTGAAGCTTGCTCACTATTCACAGGAATATCATCTGGGCGAATATGAAAATCATCAATGTCTCTTAGTCGAGCATACTGATTATGCAGTTTCTCTAAAATTTTATAATATAAATTCATTTTGTTTTCTTTTTTAAGATTATATATTTATTACTTAACACACTTAAAACTATCGAAATAAACAATGAGATAAAAAACAATAAAGGTTTTTGAACATATCCCTCTACATGCCTTAGGTTATAATTTACTGCCCCATGAATCAAAAAGAAACATGCACTTAAATTTCCGAACCATACAATAGGTCTTAATGACAAGACTTTTGCTAAAAATGAAGAGTCTGACATCATGTTTAGCATTAAAAGACCTACCAATATTTCTATAAGAATAGATTTATTATATTCGTTATACCATTCTTTGTAAAAAAATAAGAACATTACCACAAGAACTATCACGGAAGCCACACTTTGCGTTGTGCTTGAAGTTTTTTGTATCTTGGCTAATCGTCCCACGAATCCACCTAAAAAGAAAAATCCGAGGTTCCAAAATGGACTAAAATAACCAATCCATGTCATATACAGATCTGGATGGTTAATTGGTATTAGACCAACAGGGAAATTTGCTTCTATGCCTTTATACAAGCATTGTAAAACGATTATCATAATTGTAAATAGAATACATTGCTTTATATTCTTATACTGGATAGAATTAGTTAAAGCTGGTTTTGTGTAAACAATAAGCCATATTACAAACATAGCAGAAATATACCAAGCAGGCCCATTCAAGCTATTATTTATTGCTGTATGAGGAACCAAATCTTGAATATAAAAAAAATTCAAGGGAATACTTACAACTGTATATACCCAATCCGCAAACTTTTGAGGAAATCTACCTATAAATGCCACTACCATAGATACAACATATAGTACTCGAAGCTTGTAGAACTTTCCAGCACATTCAGTCCATCTATCTTTAAGACATAAGTGGGGAATTTGCTTTTCTTTATAAACAAGCAAAAAGCCGCTAAGCATAAAAAACACGATTACACCTATTGTTCCTAACTGATTTACAAAAGTCATAATCCTTGCCCCCCAGAATCCGTATAAAACACAAAGGTGTGCATAATAAATATGCCTAACATCGCAACACCACGAAGTCCTTGTAACTGGCTTATCTTTTCATTTGTTCCCATAGCATCTTTATTTTTTATGTCCAACAAATTTAGCAGCCTTATCTAAAACCATTTTTCGCATTTGAGTAGGTAGTCCCCAAAAGAACAAAATTGTAACAACAGAAAGCCCTGACAGAATACAACTAGAAAGACAACCTATAATTGAACTTGGCATTACCATAAATAGCAATATTGGTATGATGAAACATACACAAGTAAATTTAATTACAGGAAATACACTTTTATTCAAAAACATCATTATATCAATATTAATTTCTTTTTTAAGCAAAAACAGGTACAACCACATATTTATCAAACATGATATAACTAACGGGATATAACTAGCTATAGGGGATGCACCAAGATAGTACGATATATAAGAAGATATAAAAACTAAGCTATTGATAATCGCCGTAATTATATTCACCTTTTTTACTCTTCCAACAGCATGTATTCCCATCAGCAATGGCTCAATCATTGCATTAATAAATGATACAGCAAAAATGAAACGCACAAAACCCACTGTATATTCAGGCACCTCAACTAACCAAATACCAAGCAAACCTTTTATATTTACAGACAAAGGAATTATTACACATAACAACAAGAAAGAGCAATATTTAGAATTATTACACATCAACCCTTGCATTTCCTTTATTTCTCCAGCTGCATAATATTTCATTATTTGAGGGCGACAAGGAGTTTGAAAACTACTATATAATTGCCTCACAATATTATTCACCTGCTCTGCTACACCTCGTGCAGCATTTACGATTGTACCAAAGAATATGTTTATAACCATGTTAAGTCCTTGGTCTATAAGAAAAACAGAAAACACACCAATCATATTCCAACTGGAATAAGAAAACATGCTCTTAAAAAGTTGAACATCAAAGCTAAAGTGCATTGTGCATTCTTTAAACTTCCTTATACAATATGTTCTATAAATCAAAATATTCAAGAAGTTTACTCCTAACATTAACAAAGCATATAGTTTTAATTTATCAAAATCAAACATCACAAGAGCATACACAATCAAAAGTTTCATCGTAACATCAAAAATACTCATATAAGCATAAACATCCATACGCTCATGTGATATGATTGATGCTGAAAATGGAGATTGGGTTATTGTCAAGGCTGCAGAAAGCAACGCACATTGATATACCCAATTTGCCGCTTCCATTCGCATCGGGTCTATATTCAATTGTGTATTAACAAACCATAGTCCAAACGTTTCTCCTAACAACAACACCAATAATGCAGAAGCCATTGCCAAAGTAATTGTTGTAGAAAAAGTTTTTTTCAATTCTTTTGGATTATTTTTACCTAATGCTATAGTCAAAAAACGAGAAGTTCCCCCAGCCAAGATGGTATTGACATAAGTCAACATGGTGATCAAACCACCTGTTACATTATAGACACCATAATCGGAGACTCCTAAAGTTTTAAGAACGACTCTTGATGTATATAGACCAATAGCCATTGTCAATATCATTCTCAAATACAGATAGACTGTATTTTTTGCTAATCGTTTATTGTTATTAGAATAATTACTCATATAGTTTCGTTTCTATTTTTCGTATAACCTTGCATGGAATACCAACAGCAATACTATTTGCTGGAATATCATGCGTTACCACGCTATTCATTCCTATCACTGAATTTTCTCCAATAGTAACGCCTTTCTTCACGACTGTATTAGCACCAATAAAAACATTGTTCTCTATTACAATTGAGCGAGGAGGAGCTGTTCTAGAATCTTCAAAATGTGCATCGCCATCCATGATGAGAGTATTTGCGCCACACCGAACATTTTTGCCAATCTTTATGGACTTAAAACACCAAATAGAAGTGCCTGAAAATCCACAATTTTCCCCAATTTCTATTTTACAAGTCAAATTCGGCAAAGGCGTTGCAGAAATAATGCATCTATGATTAAGTCCAATTCTATTGGAAGTAGCGTTTGAACGAAAGATACAATTATTGCCTATACATATGCTTCCTCCATTATCAACATTAAACGTTGTATTTCCATAAAATATACATTTTTTTCCTATATTCACGTTTTGAATCAGTAACTTAGCATAAGTTATGGCTGTAGTTATTATTCGAGCAAACAAGATTTGCTTGCGCTTTATCATATTATAAACTTTATTCATCAAGACCCTCATAAGAAATACATTCTTTGCTATTCGCCTGTTATTAACTGAAGTTTGTGCCATTTTGTTTTTTACTTAAAACCCATACCATATATCCTTACGCAAAGTATCAAGTCCATGAATGCTAAGAAATTCCGAATCCTTTGCGTTTTTCAGACAATCATAAGAATTTGTCCTTTGTGTTCCTCTAACCAAATAGCAAGCTTTCCTTGCTCTTGTAATTCCAACATAATGAAGATTAATATCTTGCTCCCAATTTGGGTATTGAGGATTATTAAAATCACCATGCTCTATCTGTTTATATGGCAATTCCCAATCGCTCATATTCAAATGAAAGACTATATCGAATTCCAAACCTTTTGATTTATGAAGAGTCATTATTTGGACTTCATTGCTAGACAATGGCTTATATGACTCTAAATCTTTCTCATTAGTCAAGATTTTATTCAGTTTTTGAAGCGAAGCTCCATCCTGAATCTTGGGTAGTAATATATCTGCAATCGTCTTGAAATGACTTGAAAGCTGGTCTACTTCAATTTCGTCTATGGATTTTACAAGAAGACTTTCTTCAATTAATCTCTTCCTTGTGCATAAGGTTAAAGATTCAAATTCCACATATTCGTCTATTACACTCATAAATTCCAAAGAATCATCAAAGTAGAAACGAAGTAATAATGTATACAATCGAGACCTTGGATTCAAATCCATATCAAGAGAGGTAGTCTTTACCAATCTATGAGGAATTTCAAGACTCTCATCAATGATTTTTTGCGTACGCTCATTTTTTACCAATATGGCTATTTCACTATTATCAGACACATTCCACACAGACTGGACGCTTTCGATTTCATTGTCTATATATTCTGCTATACTATACTCTGAACCGTTGACACGAACTAAGTACATTCCTTCTTTATCTGTATCAAGAATACTACTATTCTCGTCCAACAACCTATTAGAATAATTACAGATTGGTATAGAACATCTGAAATTATCACCCAAAGTAAAGGATGTAAAGTCTGTCTTTGTCTCCAAGGACTTTAAATATTCGCTATTCTTGTGGGCAAAGCCAAATATTGATTGATTTACATCTCCTACGACAATTCCTTTTAACCCTAACTCCAACAACATTAAAAATAGCTCATTGGTATAGGTATCTGCATCCTGGAACTCATCTATGAAAACATACTTATATCGTGCTTGAAGATATTTACGGCAAGCGAGGCTGTTCTTTACAATATAAAGCGCCAATAACTCTAAACTCTCAACCAAAACATATCCTTGGCAGAACAAAGACTTCAAATCTTCAAATTGTGTTGCGTCAATATCTGCATAGTCTGGATGTATTTCGTCAATCCATTCAAATAAATTTTTACCATTATTGTCAAGCTCATTTAGTCCTTTGACTTCTATATCTTTTGAAGCACGTCCTAATGTATAATAACCAAAAGTTTCAATTATCTGAGTAAGACAAAAATTGTCTATTGTGCCAAAGAAAGAATTCTTGCTTTGCATACCATCACCTAACGTTCGCTTCTTCAAATTTGCAGATGCCTTTCGGGTGTATGATATCGCTATGACTCCCTGATAGTCTAAAGCTATATTTTCTTTCAATACTCGACGTATCTTCTCTGAAAGAACAAAAGTCTTGCCACTACCAGGAGAGGCAAGTACTACGACATTGCCTTCACACTGGATTATTTTTTTTTGTATATCAGTAGGAACCATATTGACTTTCTATATATTCTTTGGCCAGAAAAAGCGGCAAAGCCAATGCATCATTTTTCAATTTCTTCAAGCAGGTCTTATGCTTTTTCAAGAAGTCATACATATTGATGGCTTTGTGTTCCTTCATCTTATTTATAACTTCTTCATAAGTTAGATCCTTACCATAAAACTCTTTTAGCTCTTCTTGAATCGGACTATTGTAGAGATCTTCTTCAAGCCCTTGCTTTGCTAACAACACATCTTGCTCTGTCAATAATTCTACAATTTTCTTTGCTGCATTTTTTGATTTTTGGGGTATATTGTTCTTATCTGCGAACCGTAAATACCCCCTTTCAGAATCAATAATCTTAACATCAACATCTTCATGCTGGCAAAAGTCAAGATAGAAAGATATACTCCGTTCTATTCCTGCATATCGGTATTCTTCTTTTCGTGGGACTTTCATGATATCATTGTCTGTACGAGAAATCCAATAGATACGCATTGCATTGAGAATCTTCATATAAGTAGGGAAACTAACCCCATCCACACTAAGTACAGAAATATTAAGACGATCTAACTCTATCCCTATTTGTTTTGCAAGTGTCTTATAGAAGACCATTTCCGAAGGTCCCTCTACTAAAATAACGCAATCAGAAAAGAATGCCTCTGCTGGAATTACACTCATTCTATACCCAAAATCATCAATGCCTTCGGCAATAACTTCTGAACATCCATTAGAAGCGACAGACGTATCATGTGTATTTTGCTTATACAATCTGATAATAGAATTGGGGCTAAACTCACTCACAATATATGGAGAATGACTAGACAATATGACTTGTCCCTGCAAGGTTCGCCCTAGATATGCTGCGACCTCTCTCTGTTGGTGTGGATGCAGATATGCTTCAGGTTCTTCTACACAGATTAAGGAAACCTCGTTCGAAATTTCTGTATGCTGGTTTTGAGATGCCCATAATGACAGATATATCTGATTAATACGTCCCTCACCACCTATAATCAATTTCTTGTCACCATACTTAGAAGTTACAGATACGTTTTGAATAACCCGGTCTATATCAGTAGAAGCTGTATCAAACACAACTTGCTGTTCTCGATTATGAATTGATAGTTTATCAAGTTCCTTATTCAAATGTTCTGTCGCATTCTTTACATAGGAAAGTTGTGGTATTTTTGAATCAACCTCTTGAAGTTTTTGCTCTATCTCATCATACAAAGCATCATCCGCCTCTACAACATCTACCGTTCTATTCTCCTTGGCTTGCTGTAGAAGCTCTTTCTTTGTTTTATTTATATAGTTCCAAAACTCGCGGCGACTACTTATGTATTTCAGGTTTAAATACTTCCGATAGTATGGACTATCAATTTCCTTCAAATCTTCTTCAGATTCGCTTTTTCCACAAAAGAACTGGTATTCTACCTTACCATTATTTATTGTTGCCGCATATTGAAGAACCATTTTTCCATCATCGCTTATTTTCCCAGGAAGACGTGCTATTACACATTCCTCTGTAATGTCTTCGAAAAATGCACGAATAATAATCTCATGAGTATCTTCATAAGCAAAGAAATCGGATTCAGCTAGCTCATAGTCGTAATCAGAAAAACTTCTGTCAAGGAGTATCCGAAGAGCATATATTAAATTGGTTTTACCAACATCGTTGGCACCAATCATTAAACTATGCTCATTGAGGTTTACTGTAACTTCCTTGAAATTACGGAAACCTTTTACGTATAGAGTCTTTAGTCGCATAAACAAAAAACAATTTAGCTTAAACTAATTTTACTCTTGCGGTTTGACTAATCAATAACAAATACAAATTATCACCATCTTGATTGAAAATGCTTGTATTTGCCCCCCTGTAAAGTATACGACACGGAGCAGGTCCATAAGTTCCCAAATTATAAGAACCTGTTTTCTTGGTATATAATGCGACATACTGACCAGATTTTACAGAAATGAGTGGAAATCTGTACATATGGCGCAACTTATTTGACATATCACCGCCAGAATCAAAAGTGTCATCATGAATGAGGTAATTATGTAAAAGGCAGTCACCTTCAGCATAAAACAAGATATACTCTTCTTCGTCCCCCTTATTTCCTATATTTTTGAATTTCAAATTTAAAATTTTACTAATCTCTTCTGAAAATATCTCTAGTATAAACCTTATCCTTTACATCATCCAAACAAGCATCGTAGCGGTTGGCGATGATGGCATGGCTCTGTGCTTTGAATGCATCCATATTATTAACCACCTTGCTACCGAAGAATGTTGTGCCGTCCTCAAGTGTCGGCTCATAGATGATAACCTCAGCACCCTTTGCCTTGATGCGCTTCATGATACCCTGAATGGCAGACTGACGGAAGTTGTCGCTGTTTGACTTCATTGTCAAGCGATAGACACCAATCACACAGTTGTGCTCCTTGCTTGCATCGAAGCTGTTATCATCAGCATAGCTATAATAGCCAGCCTTCTTTAAGACAGCATCAGCGATGTAGTCCTTACGAGTGCGGTTGCTCTCAACGATAGCTTCAATAAGATTCTCGGGTACGTCAGCATAGTTAGCCAAGAGCTGCTTGGTGTCCTTAGGCAAGCAATAGCCACCATAGCCGAAGCTCGGGTTGTTGTAGTGAGTACCGATACGCGGATCAAGTCCTACGCCGTCAATGATAGCCTTTGTGTCAAGTCCCTTCACCTCTGCGTACGTATCCAACTCATTGAAGTAGCTTACACGCAAAGCAAGGTAAGTGTTGGCGAAGAGCTTAACAGCCTCTGCTTCCTTCATACCCATAAACAAAGTGTCGATGTTCTCCTTGATAGCACCTTCCTGCAATAGTGCGGCGAATGTCTTGGCAGCTTCCTTCAACATCTCCACATCAGTTACAGACTTGATAGCCTCGTTCTCTTCAGCAAACTCAGGACGGTCGATAAGCTTAGGATAGCCTACGATGATTCGACTTGGATAGAGGTTATCGTAGAGTGCCTTGCTCTCACGAAGGAACTCAGGAGAGAAGAGAAGGTTGAACTTCTTTACTCCCTTCTTGGCATACTTCAAGTAGAGACTACGAGTATAGCCTACCGGGATGGTGCTCTTGATAATCATCACGGCATCAGGATTCACCTCCAAAACCAAGTCAATAACTTCTTCCACATGTGTTGTGTCGAAATAGTTCTTAACGGGGTCATAGTTGGTAGGAGCTGCAATAACAACGAAGTCGGCATCCTTGTATGCTGCCCTGCCATCAAGAGTAGCCACAAGATTCAGCGGCTTCTCTGCCAAATACTTCTCAATATAATCGTCCTGGATAGGAGAAATGCGATTGTTAAGTTTCTCCACCTTCTCAGGAATAACGTCTACTGCTGTTACATGATGGTGCTGAGACAATAGGGTTGCAATACTCAGACCGACGTAGCCTGTACCGGCTACTGCTACTTTAATATCACTGAAATTATTCATAGTTATTAATAATGTTTTCTTGTTTAATATTTCGAACACGGATAGCATCGATAACACGGATACTACTTGTGTATATATTGATTACGGATTTATCTGATCTGCCTGAAGCAGGGTGCGTTGTGGTCTCCCACAGATGGCGCAGATTCACACAGAGATATTTACTTAGTTATCAAATCCTCACTGCTGTACATAATTAAATGTTTAAATTCAGTAGCGAAGATAATAAATCTGATATAAGAGCTAATTTGAGAGGGTACGTACATGATGCTTTAGAAACCAAATAAATAAGGTGTCCAGTTCTGTGTTCCTGTTTTTAGTATCAAAAACGATGCAACAACCATCTAAATCATTGATAATCATTCGCTAAGTTAACTATAATCTTGTGCGAAGCTACATCAGACTTTTGATAGCTAAATTTGTCTTGCTTTTTGTTCTTAATTTGCTGGCTCTTAATGCTTTAAGTTGTTATAATACAATCGAAAACGAGAACACAGAACTGGACACTATACCAAATAAATCACAATCTTTATTCGCTTGTCCTCTGAATCTTTTTCACTCTTAAAACAGAGTTGAGCAGTAAAGACATTTGTCCACCCTGCTTTCAAGAATGGTAATATAGACTTGCTATCATCCTCACTAAGAACTCCTAAGCAAGAAATACCCTTCTTCACTTCAACTTTATCTTGCTTATCATCATATATCAGGTGTAAGTTGTCACCAGTCTTCAAATCCTGCCAAATTTTAAGTGCTTCATAATGATACACCTGCTCTACAAAGCATTCTTTATAATAAGTTTTCATTCAATTTTAGATATTAAAATTCGTCATTATTATATTCCCTCATATCAAAGCGTTGCTCAATTGCCATCTCGCGTACCTGATTCAGCCAATCTATTACAGCTCTTGGTGAGTTGGTATGTCCTTTTAGTTCATTTCGCTCCATAGCCAATGCAATCAAGGAATACTCTCGTTCCAATGAAGTAGAGAAAACACCTTGATCGTCTGTATTTATAGAGACTGTAATATTATGAGAGGGGTATGGAGTATCTATTCCATAATTGAAAAACCGCAAGATAGGATGTTGGTCATATCGTTCTATTTCACCTATCTTATAATTAGAAGAGGGATTACATTCTATTGCTATATGCTTCTTCTCTATCTTGTTCATCAAGTCTTCCTGTATTTTCTCGAGCAAGTCATAGTAATCTTCTCTGTATATTGAAGGAACAGTAAAAGAATCTACAGAACTACTTTTATCAGCATATTCCTTAGAATGATACATATCATATAATTCTCTGGCATCAGCATTCTGACAAGCCATTTCTACAACCACATGCTGGTTCATACAAGCATCTATCCACCTTCTTTCCATTCCATCAGGCACTTCGTTATAAATTGAAAGATCTGCTCCAAATGTAGGAGAATTACCTCGCAACAACCAGGACAGATAATAGGTGCGTATATTATCCAATCGCTGTAACTCCGGATTCGGCTCAGAAAAAACATGGTCCATCATCGTTTTCATACTCCAAAGATTCTTATCATATAAATCTCTAAAGTACTTATGAAACATCATTTCAAGATAGCCAGAGAGAGCAATAGAACCTTTCAGTTTAATACACTTATGGTGTAACCAAGCCAAGTTATCAAGAATTACTTGCTTAGATTCACATATTGCATGATAACGTTTGGCATAATAGGCACGAACATCTGTTCCTAATGCCAGTGCATGACCTAAACGATCACCATTACGAAGGCCTAAAAAGACAATAGCCTCTTCTACAGCACGCAAGCCATCTGCAACATCTAAAAAATCCTCACCTACATGATAGGTTATATTTAAATCGTATGGACAATCACGGTCTATTGGAAACACTTCATGTCCTCTCAAAAATCTAAAGGCTTGTGCAAAAACTTCAGGTCGGGCGAAAATTTCAGAATTGGCTGCATCGATACCAACCACTCGTCCCACCAACTCAGGATCAATCTGCTCTTTACGGAAACTATATATAGCAAATGCTTTCTTCTTCAGCTCAGCCCTAAGCACACTATGCCTAATTGAGGAATTGTTCTTATAGGTCTCATCTCTTTTCTTAATGAAGTGGAATATGATGGAGCACTTATCCTTGCTTTCTTCTTTCAAAGGGCGATAGATTTCTGAAATAGACTTGCTAATTTCATCAGAAGAATCCTTAGGAACAATTCTAGCCTCTATATATCTATTATTCGTGTTATTAATAAATCCCTCTATTGCCGCCTTGTATAGCAAAGGATAGTATTTCTTGAGAATAAACTCTGACTTCAACTCCTCATAATTAGCAAAATTAGCAAAACCTACTCGCGAATTAAGTTGCAATATCATGTGCCTAAAATCATCCTTATAGGTAAGATATGCATAAAAAAGAGTTGGAAAGTCTGCATCCTTACAATCGCCAGAATAAATGTAACGATAACATTCATACATGAACCTTCTTTCCGACGCCATCACAAAATTAGTTACAGGATTCTTCTCATAATACTCCACCGGTATGTAATCTAATACATATTCAGATGCGATTCCTTGTTTCTTCGCTTTGCTTACAGCTGATTTATAACATTTTTTTAAACATTCATCAAATGTAGTAACTATTCAGCGGTAGGGCATGGCGGGGTTTCAAGCCTCAAATAAGGCTTGA
>OIYY01000363.1_pt1 | contig 32808 bp, 34 predicted proteins | sample 1588341 | NCBI WGS metagenome assembly OIYY01 (sample SAMN03283287) | human gut metagenome | biome: human-associated habitat; material: feces | host: Homo sapiens | place: Peru | collected 2012 | reverse complement strand
TTGCGACAATTATTATAACTATTCAAAAGTTGCACTTGACTTTTTAATTAATAAATTAAGCTACTCTTCTAACATCTATAATAGGCATTATATACATACTTGTTACTACTATTCCAACGTTTGAATTTAGTGCGTGTACTAATTTTCCATCGCCAATATATAATGCGGCATGACATACTACTCCATCATATCCAGACACTATTATATCACCAGGCATAATATCCTCTAGACTTACATGTCTTCCAGCATAAGCCTGCTCCGGAGCACTTCTAGGAAGATATACTCCATACTTTGCAAATACTAATTTAGTAAATCCTGAACAATCTGTTCCATTAGTTAATGAATTGCCTCCATAAACATAAGGATTTCCAACGAACTGAAGAGCATAGTTTACAACCTGATTAGAAATTATTTCGTTATAGGGATTAGTTTCTTCTTCTACCGCTAAACTAATGCTATAAGCACTATTCTCTAAACTAATTAACTTTTCATCAGCTTTTTGTTCTTTTACTTCTTCTTTACTTTCTTCTTTCTTTTTATCTTGTTCTTTCTTTAACTCTTCACCAGGGATAGATAACATTTCCATGGTAATGTCTTCTTTACTTTTAATTTCACTCATAGTGAATAATTCATTAGTAAGAACAATTTCTTGTTCGCTCCCCTTAATATTGCTATCGTAAAATGCATAACATAAAACTCCTAAGATAAGAGTCAGCGCTGCAATTTCCATTTTATGTTTTTTCACTTCTACACCTCATTATTTTTTTAGCGGACGTTTTATATCTTACCATAAATTGTAGTTCCTTGTCAAATGCAAATTTATAAACCCTTATAAAATAAGAAAAAAATAGGAATTATGGTATTCCTATTTATTAACTAGTAGTTAATATTTAACTAGTTTTTTTCTTCCTAAATATTGGTAATAATCTCTTCTTTTTTGACTCATTTATTGGCATATTAATTTTATTATTTTTACTACGAAAGTATGTATAAATATTCTCTTTAAAAATATTTTCTTCACAGTAAGATATTTCTTCTTTAGCTCCTGATAAAGTGTCTTCAGTAAAAGTATTTTTAGAATTCAATTTTATAATTCTCTCTGAGTTTGGAGTGGTAATAACTAGGGTCTGATACTCCGCTCCTATGGTATGACCATCATAATTATTTATACTAGTGTTAACTTTAAGTAAGAGCATATTATCTTTATATACTTCCATTTTAGTTAGTATGTAGTATGGGTATGATGTTCTTTCTAGAGTATAATAGATAGTGTATTTATCTATTATTTCACTATATATTTTTAAACTTTTAGTATCAAGTACAGTTTCCATAATTACCTCCAGTAAGTAGTATAATACCACATATTTTTATCTTTAGCAATTACCAAAGATAATAGTTACAATTACTACTGATAAAATTATACTTATTAAGTCTGAAAGTAGACCTACTACTAGAGAATATTTTATTTTTTTAACTCCTATACTAGCAAAATACAAACTTATTATATATATGGTTGTATCAGTACTACCTTGCATTACTGAGGCTACTCTTCCAATAAATGAATCAGGTCCATAGATACTTAGTATTTCACTTAACATACTTAGCGAGGCACTACCAGATATCGGTCTTAATATAGCTAGTGATAAGAGTTCTGCAGGAAAAGATATCTTATTAAATAAAGGCGTTAATATCTTAGTTATATCTAAAATAAAACCACTTCTGGTAAGTAAATTAATGGCTATTATCATAGCAAAGATGGTAGGAAATAAATTAATACTACTCTTTAGACCTTCTTTTACTCCTAGTAAGAAGGTATCAAATATATCTACTTTTTTATATAGGCCATAAATTAGTATTATGATAACTATTATGGGTATTAAATAATTAAACATAATGTCTTCTCCAGATTAGATAGAATAATCTATCTATTAATAAACCCATCATAGTAGATAGAAAGGTTGTTATAATTGCTGCTGATATTATTTCAGTAGGATTACTTGATCCCGGGGCTATTCTAAGTGATATCACAGTAGTAGGAATTATCGTTACTGAAGAAGTATTAATTACTAAAAATGTTATCATACTACGTGAAGCAATATCACTATTATTATTTAACTCTTTTAATCTAGTCATAGCCTTTATACCAAAGGGAGTAGCAGCATTACCTAGTCCAAGCATATTCATAACTATATTTGATGATATATATGCAATAGCGGGATCCCCTTTAGGTATCTCAGGAAATATCACTCTAATAAATTTAGATAACTTATTAGAAATAATATTTAATAGTCCCGAAGAATCCGCTATTTTCATAATACCAAGCCAGAGACACATAAGTGGAATTAAATTAAGTATCATATCTATTCCTTTAGTACCTGATGTTATTAAATTATTAGTAAGATTAGAATCTCCTTTTATAATACTTATTATTACTCCTAGTACTATAAATATTCCCCATATATAGTTAATCATTAAACCACTTCTTTATCTTAGTAAAGATACTTTCTTTCTTATATTTAGGATTATTCTTTATTATATAGATATCTTCTTCATAAAGAAGAGTATTTCCTAGAAAGATTCTATTCTTACCAATCTTTTCATAACTATGATAGTCTTTTTTCTTTTCTAATACTATATGACTAGTAAGAGACTTGGTCTCACTTTTTAATAAGGGTATATAGAGATCATTCTTTATATAGAAAGTACTGTCTTTATAATAAGTATCTCCATATACTTTGAATTTATTTTTATTTAATACTTTATAGGGATAGTATTTATCTTTAGCATAATTATATAGTTCTATATGTGTATTCCAATCATCAGAGTCTCTTATTGTTACTACGATTAATTTCATATTATCGATATTTGCAGTACTTACTAGTGTCCTACCAGACTCTTCAGTATAACCTGTCTTACCTCCAGTTATATAGTCATATCTAAGTAATTTATTCTTATTATCCCAGACATAAGTCTTTTTATTGGTAGTTACTTTATATTTCTTAGTACCTACTATTTCTCTATAGATCGCACTTTTCATTGCATATCTAGTAAGAAGAGCCATGTCATAGACTGAAGAATAGTTACCATGAGGTGTAGGAAGGCCGCTGGGATTATAAAAGGTAGTATTCTTCATACCCAGTTCTTTAGCTTTATTATTCATTAAATTTACAAATTCTTCATCATTACCACTGATATAATTCGCAATCATTGTCGCAGCATCATTACCACTACGAAGCATTAAACCATATACTAAATCTTTTAATTTTATTTCTTCCCCTACTTCTATATAAACACCTGATCCATAGGCTTTTAAGACTGACTCGTCTACTGTTACTACATCTTCTAGTTTACCACTTTCAATAGCTATAGTAGCGGTCATTATCTTAGTAATTGAAGCTATTAATCTTTTACTATGCATATCTTTAGATAGTAATACTCTTCCTGTAGTTTCATCCATTAATATATAGGAAGAAGCACTACTGGTACTTGCCTTTACTCTAGGAATTAATAATATAGATAGTAGAAATAATACTACAAATATCTTTTTCATAGAATCACCTATAAAATAATATGAAAAAAGGACTTTGTTTAGTCCTTAATTTGTAAAGGTATGTGTTACTGTTCCATTAGAATTATGACTTGTAGTAATATGTCCCATTGTAGTACTATGACTTGTTATACCATTAGAACTATGACTTACTGAAGAATGACCAAAGGAACTAGTATGAGTTGATGTACCATTGGAATTATGGCTTACTGAAGAGCGACCAAAGGAACTAGTATGACTAGTTGTACCATTCGAACTATGATTTATAGAACTATGGCTAAAAGTTGAATTATTCTTACCAAGCATTATTATTTTCTCCCTCCTATTTATATAATAAATTATATCATGTATCGTTCTTTAGTTAAATAGTTCTACTTGCTTTTTATTAAATTTATCATATAATGTAAAAGTAGATATACCTTAGAAAAAGAGAACACCATAAGTATTAACCATACCAACATTATATACTAGTTCAAATATCATATATGACTATTTTTTTAATATCTTCGTAAAGTCTTTATTTATAATTTTTTAATATACAATACAAATGTATGGTATATAATTATGGCTTCTATATGATAGATATGTAGATATACTATTTATAGACTAATATAGGCTATAAATAGCACTGGAAGACTATAGGCTGAAAGTGAAAATAAAATAAAAAATAATATTATAATATTTTAAGACTTTTTTCTTAATATAAGCATATTATAATGGTATAGTTAGAGAAATTTAGCCTGTTAACCGCTAGTTAACGCTCCAGTAAAATGGCTACTCTATCAAGGTTTTTTAATTTGTTCTTGCATTTTTTATTCTTTTGTGATATAATTAGAAACTGTCTGCGGAAAAAGAAAGGAAAGATTGATTATGTTAGAAAATAAAATGTTAAGTAGTGAGAAAAAAGAAGTAGTAAAAAATTATTATTTAAATGAATATTCAGAGGCTATTAGATATATTTTAACTTTTGATGAGGATGTTAATGATAAATATGATGTATATGTAGAAAATAAAATTGCTTTTGATGGTATGTCTGCATTAATTATTAGAATTATATCTAAAAAGATTGGTAGTGTTAATGGAGATTTATTATTAAATAAAGAGATAAGAGGATATGTACCAAGTGATGTTGCCAATGAAATAGTTAAAGAGATTAGAAATCATTTTGCAGAGAATCATTATATTGTTTACTCTTCAGTTAGTACTATGAGTAGAACACAAATCTTACAAAATGAAAGATTTGCAGTTAATTTTAAATTAAATAGTGATGCTGAAGTTGAAGAAGCATTTGAATTTAATAATAAGATTAATTCTAACGAAAGACATGCTACTAGAGTAAAGAAATACTGCTAGTAACTTAATGAGAAAGTATTAAAGATAATTTAATGCTTTTTTTTATTGATAAAATAATGTATAATATATATTGATGAGGTAATGATATGAAATATATTTGTGATAAAGATGATGAGTTATTTAATTATTTAAGAGTTAATATGAGTAATAAGTCTAAGAATAATATTAAGAGTTTACTTAAGAATGAGTGTATACTAGTTAATAATATGATTGTTACTAAGTATAATTATGTAGTTAAACATGGGGATATTATTGAGATTAATAGGAATAAGAAGATTAATAGTGAACTAGATATTATATATGAAGATAATAATATTATTGTGGTTAATAAACCTAGTAAGTTACTTACTATTTCTAATAAGAATGAGAAAGAGAATACTTTATATAGAATGGTATCGGATTATTTAAAGAAAGAAAAGAAGAAGGTATTTGTAATACATAGACTTGATTATGATACTTCTGGGGTTATTATGTTTGCTAAAAATAAAGAAGTACAAGAGTTATATCAAAGTAGATGGAATGAACTGGCTAAGATAAGAGAATATACAGCGGTTGTTGAGGGTACTACGAATAGTAAGGGACATATTGAGTCATATCTTAAACAGACTAAGACACTTCTTGTTTATTCTTCAAAAAGGAAGGATGGCTATTTTGCAGTTACTGATTATGAAAGACTTATGTATAATGATAAGTATTCACTACTTAGAATTCATATTTCTACGGGAAGAAGAAATCAGATTAGATGTCATATGCATGATATTAAACATCCTATACTAGGAGACTCCCGCTACAACTCTAAGGATAATCCTCTTGGTAGACTTGCTCTTCATGCTAATAAACTTGTTATTACTGATCCTATTAGTAAAAAGGAACTTACTTTTGTTAGTGAAGTCCCTTTGGAATTTTATAATTTAGTTAAATAATTTTTTATGGCACTTCAAGTCTTAGGTCTTGAAGTGTTATTTTTAGCCTATAGTCTAAAAATAAGGTCTATTATATATAAGCTAGGTATAAATACTTATAATTTATTCAATACTAGTTAATATTTCTTTTACTACCTTCTGTAATTCTTGTCTTTCGTTATCGTCTTCAATATCCTTAATAGTATCATAACCATCATTATCTTTTACAAGTCTTGATACGAGAATATTTGAGTTCTCTTCGTCACTATCTACTGAATATACTAAGTATTCTTTTTCTTTGTATGTAAAGGCTGTTATTACTTCAGCATCATGCTCTATTCCTTTTTCGTCTACTACTTTGAATTTATTATCCATTATTTATCACTCCTATCATATCTTGCACTACTTCCATAGCTCTTTTTAATGTTTTTTCATCTTCTATTTCTTCAATATAATCATAGCCATCACTATCTTTTTTTATATAGGCTACATTTAGTGAAGCACTATCTCCATCAAAATCTGATATGGAAAATAAGGCTATCTCCCTATCATCATTGGGAAGTTTGAATATTGAGATTATATCCCCTAATTTAAATTCATTCTTTTCATTTATTATATTAAATTCCATATTATACCTACCTATTTATTATACTACCTATTCCTATAAATATAATGGCCGCTAGGGCAAGAACACCAATTACGGTTATGGCTACTGTGCCTACATAACCGGCATTAGTACTTACTTTTATTCTCTTTAGAGCTTCTTGTTTTTGAATATTGGCCCTACGAACTTCGTCTATTCTGGCTTGAAGTTCTGCTCTTTGGACATCGTTTTTCATATTTTCTCGTAAGTAATCAAATGGCTTTTTGATAGCTTCGACTACTGATTTAGTTGTTTTGAAAGCATTTGACTCTTTTATTCTATGACAAGTGTTTTCTTTAAAGTTAACGGTTCTATTTATTATTTGATAATCTAAGTGCTTGTCTACTTTTTCACCATAGACTTCTTCCATGGCTGACCTTCTGGTATAGCCTTCTTCTTTTCTTAGTCTAGTTACTTCTTTCTTTTCTCTAAAGTAATTACTGAAATCGGCATATTTACCTTTAATGTAGTCTTTAGTTCTCTTTGGTATATTTGTTACATATGTTTTAGCACTATCATATTTATGAATAGCTTTATTAGCAAGGTTAACTGTAGTTGTTTTAATAGCTATTTTCTTATCTATTAACTTACCATTCATCTTATCAAAAGCTAGTATTACTTGTTTATCTATATTCCATACTTTTGGTAATAATTTTTTAAAGTTCTCTAAACTTACTTTGCTCTTTATACAAGTAAAGGCTTTACTTATGTTTATTTTATTATTTCTTCTTAATGTTACTGGTACGGGATGTAATGTAATGTTATTTTTTTCACATAAACTAATTAGATCAGGAAGAGTTACTTTTTTAGGAGCTATACTAGGCTGATAATGACCATATAGATATGGATTTTCTTCTTCAAATGGTTCTTCTTTTTTAGCAGGTGTTGCTATTACTGGGGCAGATGTAGTTTTATCTGGGGAATCATATAGTTCATTTAATTTTGCTTCAAGAGAAGCCGCTACCTCTAGCGGAGTTGGTGCAGGAGACGCTTTACTCTCTTCATTTTTTGAAGTTTCTTTTGATGTCATGCTCTTCTTTAAGGTATTTAGTTCTCTTACTGTTTCATTAAATCTTCCTTGGTAAATTTTAGGGATAGTATATTTTTTACCATCATAAGTAACAATTACTTTTTTTCCTTGATTTGGAAGAAAAGTACTGTTAAATATTCTTTGAAGACGTTCCTCTGTCTCTTTTTGTTTTTCTTCTGGAGTTAATTCTTCATAGCTTCTTATAGGTAATTCATACTCTCTAGTGGTAACCATTTCAGTATTTTCTGTTGCTTCAGGAGTATTTTGTATTAATGCAGTAATACCCTCTAGTTCCTTATATTCACTATTAAATCTTTTTTGTAATTTGCTTTTCTCACTAGCAAGTAAGTTATACTCTTCAAGAAGGGTATTATCAATATATTTTTTTCTTCCTTCGCTAGATCTAGTTTCAGACTTTTCATCTTTACTCTTTTTAGATAATTTTTCAATAGTTTGTAGTTCTCCTACTAATCTATCAAACTCTTTTTTAGTTTCGTAATATCTTTGTACTTTAACTATTTTTTCTTCATCATATATTTGAAGACTAGTATTTATTTTATTTAACTGGCTACCTATTTCATTTATTCTACTGATACTATCAGGATCATTTTTACCAAGTAAACTAACTAGTTCAATATTTAAAGATTCGTTATTATTTTTTAGATCTTCATATTTTTTTATTTCTTCTAATAAATTATCCATACTCTATTACTCCCATCTGAAGGTTCTTATTTCTTCAGTTTCAATACCATATTCTTTTATATATTCGTCATGGTATTTTAACTTATCTTCCATTTCTTTTATTATTTTAGTACCCTTTTTAGTCTTATATATATCTAGATGTTTAACAACATCAATAACGATATGATATCTATCTATTTCATTTTTAACACGCATATCAAACGGAGTTGTTATCGTTCCCTCTTCCATATAACCATGGACGGAAATATTTTTATTTTCTCTTTCATAAGTGAATTCGTGTATTAATGTTGGATAACCATGATAATTGAATATTATTGGTTTATCTTTAGTGAATAGTTTATTATATTCAGAATCTGTTAGACCATGTGGATGTCTTGTATTTGGCTGTAGTTTCATTAGGTCTACGACATTAATAAATCTTACTTTTACTTCTGGTAAGTATTCTCTTAGTAGTTTAACTGCTGCGATGTTTTCTAGTGTTGGAGCATCTCCAATTGAAACTAGGACGATATCGACACCATTTTTATCGTTACTAGCAAACTCCCACTTACCTAGCCCTTTAGCGCAGTGTTCTTTAGCCTCTTCCATAGTTAACCACTGGGGTCTCATATGTTTGGAAGCGACAATTACATTGATATAATTCTTTGTTTTGATAATATGGTCATAGCATGATAATAAGCAGTTAGTATCGGGAGGCAAGTATACTCTTACGATATCGGCTTTTTTATTAGCTAAGTGATCAATAAAACCGGGATCTTGATGGGTATAACCATTATGATCCTGCTGCCAAACATTGGATGTTAAGATATAGTTTAAGGAAGCAATATCTTTACGCCATGGTAGCTCGCTACAGACTTTTAACCATTTGGCATGCTGACTAGCCATAGAATCTATTATTCTAATAAAGGCTTCATATGAAGCAAAGGTTCCATGTCTGCCTGTTAATAGATAGCCTTCTAGCCAACCTTCGCAAGCATGTTCGCTAAGATATGAATCCATTACTCTACCATCAACGCTTAAATATTCGTCAGTATCTTTCTTAGTTAAATACCAGTCTCTATTTGTTACTTCAAAAACTTTATTTAATCTATTACTCATAGTTTCATCTGGTCCAAATATTCTATAATTAGTAGGATTTTCTTTAATAATATCACGAATAAACTCTCCTAGTACACGCATATCTTCTTTTTCTATAGAACCTGGTTTATCTACTTTGACAGCATATTTATCGATACTTGGTACTTTTAATTCTTTTAAGAGAATTCCTCCATTAGCATAAGGACTACTACCCATTGGATGGAATGGTACTAAGTCTTTAATATATTTCTTAATGCTGCCATCTTCATTAAATAGTTCTTCTGGATGGTAGCTTTTTAACCAAGATTCTAATAGTTTTAGATCTTCATCAGTATCTAGAGTTATTGGTACTTGATGACTACGGAATGTTCCTTCAATCTTTAAGTCATGGACTACTTTAGGTCCCGTCCATCCTTTAGGAGTTCTTAGAACAATCATCGGCCATCTTACTCTTTCTACTTTATTATTATATCTAGCATTATATTGTATTTTCTTTATTTCTTTTATTATGGTATCTAAAGTATTAGCCATACTTTTATGTAATTCATAAGTATTACTGCCACTTACTAAGTATGGTTTCCAACCGTAGCCCCATAATAATGACGATAATTCTTCGTCACTTATTCTGGATAAGATAGTTGGATTACTTATTTTATAACCATTTAAGTGTAATATAGGAAGGACTGCTCCATCTGTCTTAGGATTTAAAAATTTGTTTGAGTGCCAGCTGGTGGCTAATGGACCTGTCTCGGCCTCACCATCGCCAATTACACAGGCTGCGATTAAATCTGGATTATCAAAGACTGCTCCAAAAGCATGAAGTAGTGAGTAACCTAGTTCACCACCTTCGTTAATTGATCCTGGTACACTTGGAGCTACATGAGATGATACTCCTCCTGGAAAGGAAAATTGTTTAAATAATTTCTTTAAGCCAGCATAATCTTCAGTTATATCTTTATATATATTGGAATATGTTCCTTCAATATAAACGTTTGATATAAGAGCATTTCCTCCATGTCCTGGTCCTGATATATATATCATATTTAAATCATTATTTTTTATTATTCTATTTAAGTGGGTATAGATAAAGTTCTGTCCTGGTACAGTACCCCAGTGACCGACGATTTTCTTCTTAACATCACTCCACTTTAACTCTTCTTTTAATAGAGGGTTATCTAATAGATATAACTGCCCTACTGATAGATAGTTAGCACATCTAAAATAGGCATCTAACTGTTTTATTTCATTTCTTTTAATACTCATGTTCTCACATCCTTATTATTCTATAATTAGTATAGCATAAATAAAAAAGTCATGCAATAAGTATTTTAATTTAATTTTTTTTATGGTATAATTGTTAGCGGAGGTATTATATGAAAATAATAGAACTTACAGATATTCAATTTAAGAATTATGCTAAAATACATAGTGCGAGAAATTTTAGACAGACTACTGAGTATGCTAATTCAATGAAGAACTATGGTAAATTATATTTAGGTTTTATTAATGAAAATGATAATACTCTTATGGGGGCTACTCTACTTTTAGAAAGAGAGATATTAAGTTTTAAAGTTGGATATGTACCTGGTTGTTTTTTGATTGATTATGATAATGATAACTTATTTAAAGATTTTATTAATACTTTGAAAGATTATTTAAAAACTAGGAAGTTTGTATTTTTAACTACTGATAATATTACTACTTATAAGATGTTTGATAAAAATGGTGAAGTAATATATTTTGATACTAATATTATTAAAATTATGGACGAATTATCTTTTAGAAAGAATGAAAAGACTTCAATGAAAAAGGTTGTATTAGAGACTGAGAAGACTCCTAATGAAACTTATAAGATGTTTAATTCTAATACTAAGAGAAATATTAATTTGGCTCTTCAGAGGGCTATCACTATATATAGAGACGAAAATAATAATATTGATACTATTCTTAATATAGATTCTACTGCTGATAGAGAGAGAATTAAGAATATACTAAATAGTTTCACTAGTGAAGATAATAAGGCTGAAATATATTTTGCTAAAATAGATCCTGAGAAGTATATTAATAATTATCGTTTTCTATTAAAAAAAGAAGATGAAATTAATGATAAATTAAATAGTATAATGCAAGATCTTTCTATTAATAAAACTACTTCATTAATTAATAGAAAAATGGAATCTGATAAAGCTATAACTAAATATAATAATGAAATTATTAAGGCCACTAATATATATACTAAATTTACTAAGGGTACTAATATTGGTGCTATACTTATAGTTAAGAATAATAGAGAGATATATTTTATGGACGAAGTATATAATAAGGACTTGGCTAAATTTTATTCTTCGCACCTAATTAAATGGGAAATTATTAAGAAGTATCTTGATGAAGGATATAAAATATTTAATTTTGGTCCTATTAAAAATATGGATAAGAACAATGGTAACTATTTATTTAAAATGGGATTTGGTGGAAAAGTATATGAAACTATTGGAAGTTATGATTTAGTAATTAATAAATGGTTATATGGTATTATTAAGTTAATTAGTAAGATAAAGAAATAAACTACCCTGTTGGTAGTTTTTGTTTACATAAATTATTAATATACTTGGTATTTAAACTTACTCAGTGTCCTGACCTAATCTCTTTTCTATATCTTCAATACTAGGAAGGGTATCTTCGAGAAAGGCTGGTATTTCTGATAGTATTTTATATTCACTTATACCGATCGGTTTGTTAATATCCTTTAATGCAAGTTCCGCAGTTATTTTTTTCTTATCCTTACAAAGCAATATTCCAAATGTAGGATTGTCATTTTCACCTTTAATGTATCTATCTACTGCACTTAAATAGAAATTAAGTTTGCCTGCATATTCTGGTTTAAACTCTGTTGTTTTTAGTTCGATTACAACATAACTTCTTACCTTTAAATTATAAAACAATAAGTCTATATAATAATCTTCATTTTCTATTTCTAAATGATACTGTCTTCCAACAAAGGCAAAGCCACTGCCTAGTTCTAATAATAACTTAGTTATATTGGCAATTAACTGTTTTTCGATATCTAATTCTTTTAAATCTTTGTCAGCAGTTATGAAATCAAATATGTAAGGACTTTTTAATAATTCTTTTACTTGATCATTATTTGGAGATGGTAAGGTTTCATCAAAATTAGTAGTTTTATTTTCTAGCAATGCTTGTCTTTCATATAATTTACTTGCAATTTGATGAGTTAATATTGAAACAGACCAGCCATTTTCTAGTGTTTATTTTGCATACCATTTTCTTATTTCTTTATTTTTAACTCTATCTAATAATACTTGATTATGATTCCAAGATAATTTTGCAAGGACTCCTTGCAAAAATTCATCATTATCAAATTCTGTTGCAAATTTTTGCATATATCTTAAGTTTCTAGCGGACATTCCTTTTAAAGTTGGAAACTCAATTTTTAAATCTTTTGCTAATGTGTCAATGAATGATAAGCCCCATTTGTTATTTTCAGCAAGTTTTAAGCCAATATTGTAATACATTAAAACTAATTCTTTATTGACATTTTCTACCACTTTATTTCTAGTAATAGTCAAAGCTCTCTTAATATCATTTAAAACTTCAAAATATTTATCGTTATTTTCTAGCATAATATTCCTCCCTGAGTAAGATTTTACCTGATATAAGTATATCAAATATGTTAAGAAAAAGATACCCTTTTATAATAATATTTTATTAAATATTATAGTAAGGATAATACCTAGAAAGACTCCTAGTAATGTCTCTATAGGTTCATGACCTAGTCTATCATTTAAGTTAGAATTAGTTATTTTATTTAGTATATAGGCATGTTTACTACTTTCATATCTTATACCCATAGAATCATATATTGTTAAAAGAGAAAATATTATTACTATACTTGTTAATGGATTATTTATTCCATAGTTTAAATAAATTATTGTACTAAGAGAGGATGTGAGACTACTATGAGTACTAGGCATTCCACCCATTCCATCAAATAGTCTTAATATATTTATTTTCTTTGTTTTAATAGTTTCTATTATAAATTTAATACACTGGGTAATTATTCCCACCAAAAGAGGAATAATAATATATTTCATTTATATCACCTAGTATATTTTATTTAATATAGTCTAATAGTGTTTTACTTTTTAAGTATATTCCTGAATATCTATCATAATAATCATTAATAAAATCTTCTATTTCTTTCAGTATTTCTTTGGATATATCTAATTTGGTTATTTTAGATATATCGACATAATATAACATTCTTATTAAACTTATTGTTTTAGGTGATACTATTTTTTCATTTCGGTAGCATTCCTTGCAGACATAGCCACCCAAATAACTAGATATTGTTACGATATTATGAGTATTACCACATTCAATGCATTTATCTATTACTGGTTTAATGCCAAGATAGTCTAATAATTTTAATCTTAATATATTAAATATTATTTCATAATTATAGCCTTCATTTATTTTATTTAAAGATACTAAGTATAAATCATATATACTACTACTTGGTTCATGTTTATATACTTTTAAACATAATTCTGTTATATATGTTACGTAGGTTACTTTATTTATATCTTTCTTGATAGTACTATAATTGTTTATAATATCAGCATCTATTAATTTAGATAGTCCTTTTTCTTTATACTGAATATTAAATATGCCTAAAGTAAATTTATTAGTAACCGCAAAAAGGGGGCTTTTTATTTTTTTAGCTCCCTTTGCTATTATGTTATATTCTCCATCTTTAGTTAATATATTTATTATTTTACTGCTTTCTTCAAAAGGGTATTCACTAACTATAACACCCTCTATTTTTTTGTACATATTATTTTCCTTCTTTGCCATAATTTTTATACTTTAAATAATATTCTATTTTACCAGTATTTTTAAATAATAGCCATAAATCCTCTTTATTCATTTCTTATCACCTATTTATATTTTGTGATATTTATAGATTATTTATTCAAAAAATCTTTATATCCAATCATATTTAAGAACTTTTCTTTATCACGCCATTTTGGTATTACTTTAACAAATAAATCTAAGTATACTTGTTTACAAAAATATTCTTCAATATCTTTTCTAGCTCTTATACCTATTTCTTTAATCATATTACCATTCTTACCAATGATAATTTTTTTTAAGTTTTCTCTATCGACGATAATTGAGGCTCCTATATTTATGATCTTTTCTTCTTCATATAATTCGTCTACAACACAAGTTACTGAATGTGGTACTTCTTCGTCAGTAAGTTCTAGTACTTTTTCTCTTATTAATTCGGATATTGTAAACTCTGGAGAACTATTAGTTACTGTATCTGAATCAAAGTATTTGATATTATCAGGTAGATATTTCTTTATTACCTCAATTAACCTATCTACATTGTCTTTCTTTTTGGCAGATACTGGTATTACTTCAGTAAAGTTATATAGAGACATATACTCTTCTATTTTGGATAGTATTTCCTCACGAGGTAATTTATCTATTTTATTTATTACTAAGAATACTGGTTTATTTTGAACATTTTTTAGTATATCGATAACAAATTTGTCACCATTTCCTACTTTCTCAGTAATATCCACAACCATAATTATTATATCAACATCATCTATAGTAAAATATGCTTGTTTATTTAATACTCTTCCTAATTTAGTATGTGCTTTATGAATACCTGGAGTATCCACAAAAACTATTTGCGTATCATCTTCATTATATATTCCTTGTACTAAATTTCTTGTCGTTTGAGGTTTGTTTGAAGTAATTACTACTTTCTTATTTAATATACTATTAAGTAATGTACTTTTACCTACATTTGGTCTTCCTATAAAACTTACAAATCCGCTTTTCATAATGCCTCCATTAATTCTTTAGTGCCGTTATCGGTACTACATATACTCCATCCGGTCTTTGATATGCCGCATTTGTCATACCACATATAACGCAAAGAACTTTAGGAGTTTTACCTTTATTTTCTTTTATTCCAGCACTTATTTTAAGTAAATTATTTGCTGCAGAGTCTATTTGATTTGCTCCTAATTTTATTTCAAAAGCACACCAGTCACCATCTTCTAACTCTATTATTTGATCTATTTCTCTGTTTAAGTAATCTTGATAATGATACGTTTTGGCTCCCATACTTTCGGCATATACTTTCAAATCTCTTTCTACTAATGCTTCAAATAATAGGCCAAACGTTTCTAAGTCGTTAATTAATTTGTCTTCAGACAAGTTTAATAGGGCTGCTGTAATTGATGGATCCGCAAAATGTCTTTTTTCAGCCTGCTTTACTCTTACTGAAGAATGTATATTTGTAGAAAATGGTTCATCATTATCTAGTAAGAATAATTTGTCTAAAGCATTTAGATAAGAAGAAAGAGTATTCATATCAATATCTTCATTATCTACCTCATTAATATCATTTTTTATTGTCGAATTACTCGCAGTAGTACTTTCATTTCTTGCTAAAGATTTTAATAATAATCGCATCTTATGCTTATCTCTATTTGTACCATCTAATCTGTATAAATCGTCGTTAATAATTAGATTTAAATATTCATTTACTACTTTCTTAGATTCACTGGATGTTAGATTTAAATTAGCTGGCCATCCTCCTCTAATTATTAGACTGGCAAGATGTCTTAAGTCTACTTCGCCAGTAGATACTTCTATTTTTTTGCCGTCGCAAATATCTTTTAATGATACTAACCCTGAAGAATCTCCTGATTCGTATAATGACATCGTTCTTAAATAAATTTTGCCGTAGCGTCCTGCACCGCTATGAGATATGTTATCTCTTTTTGGCGTGCTTGATCCAGTAAGAATATATTGTCCTTTTAGACCAGTTTTATCGACATCTATTCTTATCTCATCCCATAAATTTGTAGCTTCTTGCCATTCGTCAATTAGCCTTGGCTTTTCTCCTTCTAAAACTAATTTAGGTGATATTTTGGCTAGTTCAACCTCGTTTGATTTTTCTCCTTCTTTTTTTTGAAGAAGTGTCTCACTCTTGGCGTGTTTTCTGCCTAACCAAGTTTTTCCACAATATTTTGGGCCTTCTATACATACTGCTCCAAATAGTTTTAAATATTCTTCTACCTGAGAATCTGCAATTCTCTTTTTGTAATTAGCATTTTCCATATATGTCTCCTCTATACATACATTATACAGGATATTTTGTAATTTTGCAATACTTTTTATAATCTTATCCATTCATATTTCACTATTTCATTCAGTCATATTTTACTATTTCATTCAGTCATATTTTAACATTTTATTCAGTCATATTTTGCTGTTTTATTCAGTCGTATTTTTATCTATGTATATACCCTCGCTTATATATAATAGATACGGTTGGTATATTAAATTAAGACTTAAAATAAGGCTTAATCTAACACTATTAAGACTAATGTAATTAGGCTTAATGTGAACAAAATAAAAAGAACCTTAGTCCTTTAAGTCTTCACTTCCAAATGGATAAGGACATAGTTCTTTTACTGTATATACTTCTTTATCACCATCATTACTATACAATGTTACTTCTGAATCTATACTAAAGAATTCACTAATTACTTGCCTACATATAAAGCAACAACTAGAAACCTTTTCACTATCACACATAACGTATAGTTTGCTAAAATCTCCTTTAGTATAACCACTGGCAATCGCGGTATCTATAGCTACTCTCTCAGCACATATTGTAGCCCCATAAGAGGCATTCTCAATATTTACTCCACCAAATGATTTACCATCTTTCATTAAACATATCGCAGCCACTCTAAAACCAGAATATGGACTATAACTATTTTTTAATAATCTCTTTAAACTTTCTTCCATTATAAGCCTCCTAGTAAAGTAATTATTTTAGGTATAAATATTATTATTCCTATTATTAATGCAAAAATACTTGTTACTAATACACTACCTGCGGATACATCTTTAGCTATTTTAGCTAGTTCATGGTATTCTTTGGTAACTAAGTCTACTGCTCTTTCTATCGCGGTATTTATTATTTCGGTAGTAAGTACTAAGCATATCATAGTTAAGACAATGATAAACTCTATTTTATCTATTTTTAGTATGTACGATAATATTAAAGCTATAATACCAAGAGCTATTTCTCTTTTGAAATTTTTTTCACTCTTTGTTACATAGCCTATGCCATCTAAGCAGTTTTTAACACTACTTTTAAATGTTCTTTTATCTTTTGATTTCAAATTCATTTAGTAGTTCCTCCTGCTTACTAAACATAACTTTCTCTTCTTCTTCAGTCATATGATCATATCCAAGTAGATGAAGTAATCCATGTGTAGCTAAGAAGCATACTTCTCTTTCTCTAGAATGATTGTATTCTACAGCCTGATCATAAGCAACATCTATAGCTATATAGATATCTCCTAGTAGTCTAAAGGAATCATAGACTATATCTGGGTTGTCTTCAAGAGCAAAGGATATAACATCAGTTACTCTATCAGTATGACGATATTCTAGATTTATATTATGTATTTCTTCATTACTTACAAAAATTATATTAAAGATAGCCTCTTTTAATTCTAACTTTTCTACGACAAAATGCATATATTTCTCTAATTTATCTAATTCTTTTATTTCTTTATTGGTATTATTTATTATTTCAAACATTATATTATTCCCCCTATCATACCAAATATATTTATATTAAATGAATATAGGATAACTAATACTAAAATTATTATTATTAGAATATCTAATACAGTATCATTTCTGAATATTTTTACTTTATTTCTAATGGCATCTAATCCTATGTATATTAAGAAACCTGCTATTCCACCAATTAGATTTAGAATGATATCGTCTATATCAAATACTCTGCCAATGTAATACTGTACTGTTTCAATGGTAAGTGAGGCTATTAGGGTTAAGATGGTTACTATGCTAAATTTTCTATTTTTTAATAGATATGAAGATAGAAAACCAAATGGTACAAAGAGCATTATGTTACCTATAACATTTCTTATGAATTTTGGTGAACCTATACTATATCTAAATATTTCTTTGAATGGTACAAAGTTAGAGGCTCCATAATTTATATCTTGAAATGTTACAACATGGAATAAACATAATAAGTATATTATTGATATTAAGTATATTATCTCTCTATGTACTAAAAACTTCTTATGTTTGGTTATTAAGTATGTTATTCTTAGACTACATACTATTACTAATATTATTATTAGCATTGGCCAAACATCTGGGAGTACTTCCATAACAGTTTTCTTTATCACTAATACCATCTCCTTTTTATTACATATTAATTATATCTTTTTTTTGATTTTTTATCAATATGTTTAAAAGAAAAAAATACCAATAATGGTATTAATTATCTAAATCATATTTATCTAAGTCTTCTGCTATTTCAAGTTGAGATTTTATGATGTTTTTTACTCTGTTTTTATATACAGTAATATTCTTCTTTAGAAGCATGGCTTCATGTTCGGTTTTTTCAGCATTTAAAAGGGCTTCATGGACTATAGAATTAGCATTGTTTCTAGCCTGATCGACAATCATGTTTGCTTCTTCACGAGCAAGAGTTTTGATTCGATCGGAAGTCTGCTGAGCGGCAAGAATGGCTTCGGATAATTTTACTTCTTCTGTTTTTTTCTCTTTTAGTTGTTCCTCTAATGAAGAGATCTTTACTTGTAAAAGAGAATTATCATTATTTAATTTTTCTAGTCTTTTAATGACTATATCAATAAATCTATTTACTTCTTCAATATTATAGCCATTTTGTACTATAGTAAATCTCTTCATAAGTCACCTACTTATCTTACCATTCTAAATCTATATCTGTTTTCTTTTTATTTTTATCGTCTTCTTCGCTGATTGTACCTTCAACATTTACGTTTTTAGGAGTACATAAGAATATTCCCATGCCTATCTTTTGAAGGTCTCCTCCAAGAGCGTATACTGTACCACTTAAAAAGTCTACAATTCTTTTGGCTTGATCTGGTGTTACTCTCTTCATGTTAACTACTACGGTATTTCTTTTCTTTAGGTGGTCTGCAATCTGCTGACTCTCAGAATAAGCTCGAGGTTCTAGTAATATCATTTTTCCATTTCCTGGTACTACTGCTTTATCAGTATCATAATATTCGTCTTCATTATTTTCATCCATAACTTCTTCAGTTACAAACTTTTTTAACTTACTTAGTGCCATAATAATCTCTCCTATTCTTCTTTAATTCTATCATATATTTTTTTAAAATACAATATTTAACTACAATTTAATTTAAAATCATAACTAAAATCTTTGGTACTGCAATTATATGTAACTTTGATTGTACTATTTAATGGGATATTTTCACCGCTGGCAGGATTGACTAATTTATTATTAGAAAGTTTTAGGTCTCCCGCATCCACTAATGTTTGAATGGTTATTTCTTTGGCTGTATCACAGCTAAATCCTAACTGATATTTATTATTTGTTACATATATTTTAGCGGCATTCTTAACGCTATCTTCTATACTTTGACATGATTTTGTATTGTTTTTATTAATTAATAAAATAACATTGGGTACTAATATTAGCATTAATACTCCTAATATGGCTATTACCATAACTGTCTCAATTAATGTAAATCCTCTTCTATTCATAATATCATTCCTTTAATATTTTTAACCATATGTAATGGTACACTTAGTACTTGCTGTTACTGAGTCTATTGTTATTGAACCATTAGTGCCTGTGGTATTTAGGTAGGCCTGCTGGTTATTCGTGCAAGTTACTGATAAGTTACTAGTTGGTGTAGTAAATGTCTCACTATATTTATTACCTTTGGTTAATGTTGTAGTACCTTTATCTTCGTCGTCTATTATTAGAGTTACGGTAACTGCATTAATAGTTGATGTTCCAGAAATCATGTTTACCATATTAGTGGTTATTTTACTACTGCAGGCATTTTGAAGAGAGTTGCACTTATCTAAGGTGTATCCTAATTTAGCGGTGGCATAGTAGGAATATATTGTTCCATACTGGAGTGTCACTGTTATGGTAGTAGTACTACAAGTGTAGGTACTAGTATCATTTGTTTTATAACAAACAGAATCAACACCTGTTCCCGCAACTAATCTTAAAGTATAACTCTGTAGTGAACCTGTTATTGTTAATTCTTCGGTACCATTTTTTATTTCTACTGTGCAGGTTTTGGCTTTACTAGAACAATTAGTGAAGTAATTAGTACTAGCGGTAGCATAATAGTAGATAATATCGCCTTTTACTACATCAATTGGAGAATCTACTAGTGTAAAATTTATGTTATCTTTAGAGTAATATATAGCACTTATTCCTTCACCTTTTTGAAGGGTTAAAGTGTATTTGCCGCTATAAGTGTTTTCGATATTTTCGACGATACCATCTAATCTATTTTTTCTAGCAGTTAATATTGTTAAATAAGAACCCACTAGAAGAGCAAATAATATAAGTAATCCATATAATATTCCAGTTATAGCAAATCCCTTATCGTTTAACTTCATATTTATTCCTTTCCTAGTAGGTAATAATCTTCATATTTGTTTCTACTAATTTATCTTTATTACTTTCTTTGATGGTTATTGTATTAGGATCGCCATCGGATATGTATCTATTTTTTTCTAGGTTTTTAAAGACCATTTCTATATCAAACTCTTTACCATTGTTATCATAAGCTCGGCATCTTTTTAAGAAAGTTTTATCAAAGTCTTTATCAAAGCAAGATACTTCTGGTTCCCAACCTACTCTTAAAGCAGCTTCAGTATCATAGGTTTTATCATTATAAGTAGTGGATAAGACATATTTAAAATTATCATGTGTTTTAACATATGGACTACCAAAAGGTAGAGCTATTATTTTTACATATTTACCTGGTATCATTTCTTCTAGCTTATCATAAACATAGGCTATTTCTTTTTGAACTCTATCACTACTTGATTTCTTTATATCTAAGTGAGTTTGAGTGTGATTACCGATATCATAACCATTAGCTACCATCCACTTTAGTATTTTTTCATTATATTCACTTTGATTAAAGATACCACCATTTACAAAGAAAGTGGCTGTAACATTAGCATCGGGGTGTTTCTTTTTGAATTCTTCAAGAATACCAACAGCACTATTTTTATCAATAATAATATCACCATTTTCATCTAATCCTGTTACTTTGATATTATCTTCATTGCCATCGTCAAAGGTAAGTATTATTGGGCTTTTTCCATATTCGACATCTACTTTGCCATTAATATAATCGTCTAATCTTATCATTCTATAACCATTTTCGTAATAAAATTCTAGGTCTTTTCTAAAGGCTTCTGGGGTTCTATTATAACCATCTTTATCGACATTACCACCTGTTGTACCAGTACTAGAACTAGTTCTTTCTCTAATACCGTGATACATCATAATTGGTACTTTACCCAATTCATTTATACCATCAGAAGCTAGTTTTTCTTTATCTATTTTTCCTTTTGATACCACTATTACAATGGTATCAGTATCTTTTAATTCAGTACCCTTTTTAATATTTTGAGATATTACACTATCTTTTTCTATCTCATCACTATATTCATAACTTACTTCTAGTTTTAGATTATTATCTTTGGTAAAAGTATTGGCTTCTTCAATAGTGGTTAATTCTATCATAAGAAGTTTTTTATTTTCACTACCTTTTTTTACTATAAAGAATACTCCTAGTACTATGATTATTACTACGACAATTAATACTACTACTTTACTAATATTTAACTTTCTTTTCTTTTTCATTTTGTAGCCTCCTATTCATATTAATTATAATACATTTTAACTTTTTTGAAAAGAGATAAATATTATATTTTTAAGAACTAGTAAATAAATATTAAAAAAGCAATTATTAGAATACCTAAACTAATAATTACTTATAATTAACTAACTGAGATAACATTGGTTAAACTACTATAATTAGTATTTAGCCAAGCTTTTTCAGTAGCACTTTTAACATATATAGTAGCATTATTTGGTACTGTATAAAACATACTATTAGCGTAAAGAAGATTACTACCAAAAGTCATACTTCTCATATCAATATAGGTAAGTTTACTATTATAAGAAAACATACTATTCATATTAGTTACATTCGATGTATCAAAGTTACTTATATTTAATTTAGTAAGTGATGTACAATACTGAAACATATTAAGCATATCTGTAACTTTAGAAGTATTAAATTTGCTTAAATCTAAATCTTTAAGTGCATAACACTTTACAAACATTCCATTCATACTAGTTACATTTGAAGTATCAAAATTAGATAAATCTATACTTTCTAGAGAATTACATCCAAAAAACATATGATACATACTCGTAATTTTTGATGTATTAAAACTTGATAAATCTATACTTGTTAATTTGTAACAACTTTCAAACATAACTTTCATATTGGTAACATTACTCGTATTAAACATACTCAAATCTAAACTAGCAAATGATTCACAATGATAAAACATTCCCTCCATATTGGTTACATTGCTTGTATTAAAATTGCCTATATTTAAGCCTACAAGTGATGTACAATATCTAAAAAGGCTTTGCATATCTGTTACTTTTGATGTGTTAAAATTACTTAAATCTAAACTTTTTAGTGAAGTACAATTTGCAAACATATACTTCATATCTTTTACATTTGATGTGTCAAAATTAGATAAGTTTATACTTTTCAAACTAGAGCAATCATTAAACATATGATTCATATAGCTTACTCTTGAAGTATCAAAACTACTTAAATCTACAGAAGTTAATTTTGTACAACCATTAAATAATTGCGCCATTCCAGTTACCTTACTCGTATTAAACATACTCAAATCTAAACTAACTACTGACTCACTTTTTTTAAACATATCATCCATATATGTAGTATTTGAAGTGTCAAAATAAGTAAAATTCATAGAAGTCGTATTGGTCAAATAACTAAAGTACATATAAGTACTTGCTGGAGCATATACCTTTCCTCCTTCTGCACCTATATATACATTATATAAATTATCACTAGTTCCTTTTGTATACCATAACATAACAGTACCATCATTATTCTTTGACACATCAAAGCTACCTAAAGCATCTGCTGAAACAAGATTATCATTTGTTATAGTTAGTGTTTCTATAGTATTTCTAACTAAAGATGTATCTAGAAAGTTAGAAGTAGCACTAACACTACCTTCAGCATTTTTTAGTGTATTTACTAATTTAACTTTATTTTTTACAAGTGTTACTCCGTTTGGTACTATTAAATCGCCACCATTTTCATAACCTAACACTGTACTTAAAGTAATAGTACTACTCGTAGTACCATTATTTATTAGTTTTAATTTAATAAACTTATTTTCCATATAATCTATCAAACCAGTTTCACTATCAACTGAATCTTCATATACTTTAGCTTCTACATTAGTTCCTGAATAACCTATTCCATATCTTACTACTCCATTATTAGTATTTGTTAATTTATAATATACCTTTTTTGATGTTCTCGCAGGTAATTCTATACTTGTGTTATCACTAACATTAACTACATAAGTATCATTTTCTTCAGTTATTGTATTAGACATTGCAAATGTTTGATATAAAAATCCTATTAAAACTAATATTACTATTATTAATACTATTATTACTCTCTTCTTCATTTAATCCATCACCTCAAACAAAAAAGACTATAAAGAAAGACTAATATTTCTATTAGTTTTCCCTTATAGTCCTTATATTATTTAATAAATTATTTCCCTTTATATTAGTATGGTAGTAAATTGACCCCCCCCCTTGACGAACAAATGTACTTGATAACTTAGACTCATATCTACTACCTCCTTCATTAAAAATATTTTGTGAAACACCAAATTTTCTGTTGTGTTGATTTGCGAATTAATTGGTATCGAAACTCACGAATTATTTGGTATTTTTCAATCATTCAAATATATTTTTTATTACATATTAATAATACCATAAGAATTCAGTTTTTTCAATAAGTTATTAGGCCTTTTTATAAATACTTTAATTAACTAACTGCAATAACATTGGTTAAGCTACTATAGTTAGTATTTAACCAAGTTTTTTCTGTATTACTTTTAACGTATATAGTGGCATTATTTGAGGCACCATAAAACATTGAATTGGCATCAGTTAGTTTACTAGTAAAAGTCATATTTCGCATATCAATAAGTGTAAGTTTACTATCATAAGAAAATATCGCGGACATATTGGTTACATTTGATGTATTAAAACTACTTATATTTAACTTAGTAAGTGAAGTACAATACTGAAACATAGCATTCATACTTGTTACTTTTGATGTGTTAAAAGTGCTTAAGTTTAATTCTTTTAGAGTATAATTTTTCAAAAACATTGTTCTCATGGAGGTAACGTTACTTGTATCAAAATTAGATAAATCTATGTTTTCAAGGGATTGACAATTACTAAACATACTAGTCATATTGGTTACTTTTGAAGTATTAAAACTAAATACATTTAAGCTCGTCAAAGCATCGCAGTGATCAAACATACTGCCCATATAGGTTACTTTACTCGTATCAAACATACTTAAGTCTAATTTTTTTACTGAAGTACAATATTTAAACATTGACTCCATCCAGGTAGCTTCTGATGTATCAAAATAAGTAAAGTCCATTTTAGTAACACTGGTTAAGTAAGAAAATAAATAATAACAATTTGTAATGTATACTTTTCCACCTTCAGCACCTATATAGACATTATATAAATTATCACTAGTTCCCTTTGTATACCAAAGCATAATAGTGCCATCATTATTCCTTGATACATCAAAACTACCTAAGGCATCTGTTGAAACAAGATTATCATCTGTTATTGTTAATGTTTCAATGGTATTTCTTGTTAAAGTAGTATTTAGAAAGTTAGAGGTAGCACTAGGATTTGTCTCGGTGAGTTTCATAAAGTTTACTAATTTAACTTTATTTTTTACAAGTGTTACTCCGTTTGGTACTATTAAATCGCCACCATTTTCATAACCTAACACTGTACTTAAAGTAATAGTACTACTCGTAGTACCATTATTTATTAGTTTTAATTTAATAAACTTATTTTCCATATAATCTATCAAACCAGTTTCACTATCAACTGAATCTTCATATACTTTAGCTTCTACATTAGTTCCTGAATAACCTATTCCATATCTTACTACTCCATTATTAGTATTTGTTAATTTATAATATACCTTTTTTGATGTTCTCGCAGGTAATTCTATACTTGTGTTATCACTAACATTAACTACATAAGTATCATTTTCTTCAGTTATTGTATTAGACATTGCAAATGTTTGATATAAAAATCCTATTAAAACTAATATTACTATTATTAATACTATTACTACTCTCTTTTTCATTTGATACATCACCTCAAGCAAAAAAAAGACTATAAAGAAAGACTAATATTTCTATTAGTTTTCCCCATAATCTTTATATTTAAACTATCTATAATTCCATTATTTATATAAGTTAATAGACTTTTAAGCCCCCCCCCCAATTAACAAATAGTTAACATTTCTAATTACTATTTTTTTCATAAGAAGGACCTCCTTTTCACTATTTTTTAATACATACTAATAATACCATAAGTAATTATATTTTACAATAAGTATTTAGAAAATAAATAAATTTCACAATAAAGACCTGGGCTCTATTGTACCTCTTAAGACTATATAGGCTTAAGAGGATATTTATTAATTATTTCCTAAGTACTCTAATACTTCATTAAATGTATCTACTTTGATTATATCCATATCGTAGTTATATTTTTCTTTGACCCTAATAGCTTCTTCATAATTAGCACTTGGTACAAAGACAATATCCATTTTATTATTACCGGCTCCCATTATTTTATATTTTATACCATCTATTTCGCCAACAGTACCATCTAGATTTATAGTACCTGTACCAGCAATATTTCTTCCTTTGATTAGGTCTTCACCCGATATAGCATTATAAATAGTAAGAGTTAACATTAAGCCTCCAGAGGAACCTGATTCACTATTTTTAAACTTGATAGTTATTTCTGGATCTAGATCATATTCATAGTCGGTAGTTATGATAATACCTATTATTTTTCTATTATCCTCTAGTACTACTTTACCATCTACTTCTACCTCTTTATCATCTCTTAGTACTTTAAATTTTATTACATCATTTTCATCACTATTATTTATTATTTCTCTAATAGCATTTACATCTTCACAAGTAGTATCGTTTACAGTAAGAATAATATCTCCTACTTCAAAATCATTATCATTAGTCTTAGCCATAACTATATTTTTCTTACTTTTGATATTTATAGTTTTACCTGCTTCTTTGTAGGCGACAATAGTGGCTGTATCTAAAGAATTATCACGCATTATCTTATTTCTTTTATTTATATCTTTAACACTTTCATTAGATATTTGTCTATCTTTATTACTATTTATTTCTTCTCCTTTTATTTTGGCTACCAGATAAGAAAATGGCGTAGCATCGTATTCACTAACATATAGCATATTAATAGATCCTTCTTTATCTTTTTCATAGCCAGTCATTTCTACTCTATCAGTAATATTTATAGTACCACCAGTAGTCATTATATAGTATGGTAATCTTATTGTGGTAAATAATACTAATAATATTAATACTAATATGAACTTATAATTTTCTTTAATAAAATTTTTTATTTTTTCTTTCATATTCTTCTCCATTTCTATTTTCTTATGTTATATCATATAATTTATTATGAAAAAATATTCTAATTTAATTATTGTTATATTAACTTTTATTATTTTAATAGTCATATTATTTAATAAAACTATTATATCAGAAACTATTATTAATTCTTTTTATATTTGGTTTAATACTTTAGTTCCTTCAATGCTTCCAATGTTTATTATTTCTGATATATTAATTAATTATAATTTTGCTAAGTATATACCTAATAAGATAATTAATTTTATATCTAAAATATTTAATATTAGTAATAATGCTACTTTAATAGTATTACTTTCATTGGTATCTGGTTTTCCTCTTAATGCTATGAATATTATTACTAGTTATAATAATAATTTAATATCTAAAGAAGAAGCAGAACATTTATTATTATTTAATCATTTTCCTAATCCTTTATTTGTTTTAAATACTGTTGGAGTATTATATTTAAATAATAATAAATATGGAGTAATTATACTTATTAGTACTTATCTAAGTAGTATTATACTTGGTATTTTAGTTAGAAATAAGAATACTCTAACTAATAATAATTGTATAACTAAACGTAGTAAAAGTCAAACTTTTACAGAGATATTTTCTAGTTCTATTAAGAAGAGTATTAATTCTCTACTTATGATATCTGTTACTGTATGTTTATTTTTAATACTTAGTACTTTAATTATTAATATATTTCATTTAAATAGTTATTTATCTTTAGGTATTAAGGGTATATTAGAGATGACTATGGGATTAGAACATCTATCTAAGATGAATATTAGTAATATATTTAAAGTTATATTATCTTCCTCTATTATATCTTTTGGGGGATTATCTATTCATATGCAAGTTATATCTATTTTAGATGAAAAGATAAGATATAGAAATTATTTTATTGGTAGAGTATACCAGGTATTAATATCTTTGGTTATATCTTTGATACTATTTTATATTATATAAAAGACTGGATATTACTCCAGTCTTAGTATTTAATATGGTGACCTGTATGGAATTCGAATCCATGAATGTTGCCTTGAGAGGGCAATGTGTTAAGCCACTTCACCAACAGGCCATTAATAATGTCTTTTTTAAAGGACATTATTATTTTATCATAATTTATTTGTATTTACAATCATCTTTTTGTTTTTTTATATACTTTTACATATTTGTATTCTTTATTTTCATGTATTAGGCCTAATTTATAACATTCTATTAACATTTTTAGGTTGTTTATTTGACTCTTTAGTTCTTTTCCTTTATCAGTATCAGCGATAGTAATACGGCACTCTGGATTTGTTTCTATATCTATAGATGAGTGAATATCTTCGTTATTTAATATAGCACTTTCTAAAGAAGTAAATGGTTCGTGAGCGATAATTCGCATACCTGTTGAACCTGATACCAACGTATAGCCAGCAATTCCTGTAGTTTTTTGATAGGCTTTAGAAAAGCCTCCATCAATTACTATTACTTTACCGTCTGCTTTTAATGGTACTTCTCCATTTATTCTTTCTACTGGAATATGACCATTTATTATATGAGCATTATTTAAATTTGTAATACCAAAATCTTTCATTATATTTTCCATAACTTCTTTATTTTCTTGATACTGATAATAATAGTTTCTTTTTTCTTTATGTGATTTCTTATCTTTTATCAATACCCTTTCTAGAGTGGTCATTTTGTCTTTACCAAAGAATGGTGAGTCTGGACCACACCATAGATACCACATTAAATCTAATTCTTCTTGATTTTGTGTTCTACAATAAAACATTTTTCTAACTAATAAATCTATATAGTCAAATAGTTTTTTACCTGATGTTGTAACATTATTTATGGTTACTTCTTTTAGTGTTCCATCTTCATTTAGTGGTACTAAGGCATGATACATTAAATTATTATTAACTATTTTATACATGCTTCCTTTTTCAATAAAGATATTCATATGTCGCTGCAACGACTCACTATTTAGGAATGATTTTACTAAGTCTGAAATTATTTTTTCTTCTTCTTTAGTTAATTTATATGGATCATTCTTATCAATAGTAGGAAAGTCTGTATCTTCAAGATGATATGTATTACCATCTATTGTTATTTCTTTATTTTCATAATCTATTTTATCTAATAGTCTACGATGAGTCATTTTGTATTCAGGGTGTTTTTCTGCGAAGATACCTTCGAGTTTATACATTATTACTGATATAGCTTTATGTATTTTGGCTGATTGTCTTACATTTAAATTAGTTAAATAGTCTTCATCTTTAGTATGTCTTGGTTTCCAGACCATGGCATCTTTATATGTTTCTTCAGCAAAGTTTGCTAATGGCCTTAGATTAATACCATATATATCTTCGAGGATATCTAGATTATTATGACGAACACTATTGGTAATAACTCCTGATACACAGATATTACTTCCAATAGCGGCTCCCATCCATAGTATATCGTGATTACCCCACTGAATATCTACTGAATGATATTCTTCAAGACTATCCATTATTTTATGTGGTTCTGGTCCCCTATCATATATATCTCCTACTACATGTAAAACATCTACTGATAATTTCTTTATTATAGAGGATAATAATATTATTAGTTTTTCACTATATCCTAGTTCTATTATGGTATTTAATATTTCTTTATAATATTTATCTTTATTTTCTTCTTCTATTTTATTATTTAATAATTCATCTACTATATAACTTAAATTATCATCTTGATACACTTTTCTTACTTTACTTCTTGTATATCTAGAAGAAAACTTTTTAGTTACTTCGATTATTCTAAGTAGATTATCATAATACCATTTTTCTTTATCTGGTACTTCAGTTAATACTATTTGCATTTTTTCTTTTGGATAGTATATTAATGTAGCCAATTCATCTTGTTCTTTTGGGGTTAATGTACCATTAAATAACTGCCATATGCGGAATTTTATTCCTCCCGCAGAATTATTTAAAATATGAGTGAAAGCATCTGCTTGCCCATGTAAATCACTCATAAAGTGTTCTGGTCCTCTTGGCAAAGCAAGTATAGCATTTAAATTTATTATCTCTGTTACAGCGTCATCCTTAGTAGGAAAACGATTAGCTAATTCTTGCATAAATTCTAACTTGTTATTTATTTCTTCTCTATTCATATAATTCCTTCCTTTGGACCCCTTTTATCTTTTTATTAATCTATATTTATAAGTTCGTAATTACTATTACCAAATCCTATTGAAGCTGCGGCATCAATTATATGATTACCTTGTCTTGATTCTATTCTTTCTATTAGATGATTTTTTCCTTTATCACTACTATTATAGACTAAATCTAGGCAAGCTTTATCTATAGCTACTGGATCTGTACTTGCTAGAATACCAATATCTTTCATGCAAGGATCTTCTGCTACGGCACAGCAATCACAATCTACACTCATGTTTTTCATTACATTAATATAAGCAATATTTCCTTTGAATTTATTATGGACTGCTGAGGCCGCATCTGCCATTGACTCGATAAATTTTTCTTGACTTGGAATATTATTCCATAAATCATTCATATCGGTTGTTTTACCAGCAGTATGGATATAGGTTTTTCCTCCACTTGAAGCAAAACCTATTGATAATTGTTTAAGAGCTCCACCAAAGCCTCCCATTGGATGACCTTTAAAGTGGGATAATACTAAGATACTATCATAATTATTTATATGTTTTCCTACATAATCTTTTTTGATTATTTTACCATTCGGTATATCTAGAGTAGTATCTCCTTCACTATCCATAATATCTACTTTATAATATTTATTCCATTCATGTTCTTTCATTAATTCTTTATGTTTTTCGGTAGTATTTCTTGTTCCATCATAAGCTGTATTACACTCTATTACGATGCCTCCTACTTTATCTATTAATTCTTTCATAAATTCTGGTCTTAGATAATTTTGATTACCTTTTTCTCCTGAATGTAATTTTACTCCAACATTTCCTTTTAATTCTATACCTAGTGCTTCATATATTTTTACTAATGATTCACTAGTTATTTCTTTTGTAAAATATACTTTACTTTTATTCATGTTAACAATCTCCTTTATCTATATTTAGATTATAACATATTACTAAATATTTATACAAGTATTTTATTTTTTATATTCAGTTCAAGCCTTACTATGTAAGTCTTTCACTGCTATATTAAGCCTAATTCTTAGTCTTAATATAATATATCTACATATCTATTATATATAAGCTATAATTATATACTAAAAGAAAGATATTAGTTATACCTTTCTTAATTATTACTCTTACTCTTATATGTTAAATATCCAGTAGTATAGTTAGCCATAGTTACATCTATTTTAGTACTATCGAATGGTATAGCACCAACTAATAATTTGCAAGCAATAAACATATTTGTAGAACTAGTTACACTATTAGTATTCCATAAATCTGATACATATATTTTTTTTAAACTAGTGCAAGAACTAAACATATAATCCATATTAGTGACTTTTGAAGTATTAAAGTTTGATAAATCTAAGCTTACTAAATTTCTACAGCCAATAAACATATAATCCATATTAGTGACTTTTGAAGTATCGAAGTTTGATAAATCTAAACTTGTTAGCGATATACAATTATAAAACATATTACTCATATTAGTTACTTTTGAAGTGTTAAAGTTTGACAAATCCAATGTTATAAGCGATGTGCATCTTAAAAACATATAATTCATATTAGTTACTTTTGAAGTATTAAAACTTGATAAGTTTAAACTGACAACCGAACTACAACCAGAAAACATCAAAGACATCGTAGTTACATTTGAAGTATCAAAACTTGATAAGTTTAAACTGGTAAGCGAACTACAACTAGAAAACATCGAGCTCATCGTAGTTACTTTTAAAGTATCAAAGTTTGATAAGTTTAAACTTATTATTTTAGAACATCCCCAGAACATTTGAGACATATTAGTTACTTTGCTTGTATTAAAATTAGATAAATCCAAACTTGTTAGACTGGAACATCCTCCAAACATAGCATTCATATTAGTAACATTTCGTGTATCAAAATTAGATAAATCTATTGATTTTAAACCTGAACTATTATAAAACATCCTAGACATATTTGTTATGTATGAAGTATCTAGTTTTGATAAATCTAGTTTTTCTACATTAGTTAAATAGGCAAACATACCTGAAGCATTTGTTCCTGTTTGTAATACTCCATTTTCTCCACCTATCCACATATCATACATTGTCTTAGTTGTACCATCACTTGATGTTACTTCTTTTGGTGTATACCATAACATTACTGTTCCATCTTGATTTTGTGATATATCTTTTGATACTACTCCTTCTATGTCTGGTACTGTGTTATCCTCAGCAATGGTAAGTGATTGTATCTCTTCTCGCATTACTTCGGTATTAAAGAACTTTGAAGTACTTGCACTCGGATTATCTGAAGCAGTTATTACATTCTCTTTATATATGGCTCCTTCTCCTGAGCCCCATAATTTAAATAAGAAGTTTTTACCTGCCATAGTACCAGGATTATCTTGATTACCGTCTATATAGATATATAAAGTATATGTATCTTTACTTGTATTTAATACTTGATTAGAAAGTAATGTTATAATGTTACCTTGTTCTCTGTTTGAAAAGTTACCACTTACTACAGGTGTACTATCACTATTTTTATATAACTCATAAACAAAAGAAGAATCTGATAGTTCTGTAGGAAATGTAGTTAACTCTAAATATAGATTCATAGTTACATCTCTATTACAAGTACTATTCTTTTTTACTTCAATATCTT
>OIYY01000362.1_pt1 | contig 32915 bp, 34 predicted proteins | sample 1588341 | NCBI WGS metagenome assembly OIYY01 (sample SAMN03283287) | human gut metagenome | biome: human-associated habitat; material: feces | host: Homo sapiens | place: Peru | collected 2012 | reverse complement strand
TCCTCGTGTTTATTTAATGTTTGCCATTTTCAAAACGGCAAACTTTTTTTTAGCTTGCAAAAAGAAATTTATAGTTACACAAGATAGTAGAAATTATTTAATGAATATATTATTATATTTATAAAAGTCGGATATTGAGGAGAAGGTAAATGAAGAAAATTCTTACTGTTGTTATAATGTTTATTTTTACGGCAAGTGTTTGGGCGGCAAACTACACCGTACAAAAGCTTCCAAACGGACAAACCGTAGTTGTATATGAAATTAAAAACAACCCGATTGTTACAATTGACACTTGGATAAAAACCGGCTCAATAAACGAAACCGATACAAACAATGGCGTAGCGCATTTTTTAGAACACTTGTTTTTTAAAGGAACAAAAGCGCATCCGACAGGAGAATTCGATAAAATCTTGGAATCTAAAGGTGCAATCGTAAACGCTGCTACAAGTAAAGATTTTACGCATTATTACATAACAATACCTTCAGAATATTTTGATAAAGCTATGGAATTACATTCTGATATGCTTCTAAATCCGCAGATTCCGCGTAAAGAGCTTGAAAAAGAACGCAAAGTTGTGTTAGAAGAAATTGCAAAAGACGGTAACACACCTTCTAAAAAAGTTTATGACAACTTAAACGACATGATGTACACAACACACCCATATAAAAGAAAAGTTATCGGTACATCTGATATAATCGGAACTATTCGCAGGGAAGAAATTTTAGACTATTTTAACAAATTCTATGCACCATCTAATATGGTGACTCTTGTTGTTGGTGATGTTGATACGCAAAAAGCCGTTGCTAAAATTCAACAATGTTTTAATCAAGAATACAGAAAACCTATAAAAAAATCTTTTAGAAAAGAAGGTCAACTTCAAATACAAAAACGTAAAACAGATTACGCCGATACTCAATCAGGCTACATGATGATTGGTTTCCGCGGTGTTAATATTTCTGATAAAGATACATTTGCTCTTGATGTTTTATCAGAAGTCCTAGGTGGTGGAAAATCTTCAAGACTTTATCGTGACATAAAAGAACAAAGAGGCCTTGCTTATTCAATATCGGCTTCAAACGGAAGTTTTAGAGATGACGGCATATTTTATATTACGGCAAACTTTACGCCGACTTGTTTAGACAAATTGGAAAAAGCTATTTTCGAAGAAGTGAAAAATATTCAGAAATACGGAATCACTGATGAAGAACTTAACCGTGCAAAAAATATGATTATTCAAGATACCTATTATTCAAGAGAATCAACTTCTAATATAACTTCAGAACTCGGTTACATTATGGCTTTAACAAATAGTTCTGCTTTGTATGACAATTATGTCGAATGTGTAAAAAAAGTTACAGCAGAAGAAGTTAAAGCCGCTGCGAATAAATATTTGGGCGTCAACAAAAGCGCGGTTTCAATAGTTTTACCTGAAAATTTGAAAAAAGTTAGTAATGTGAAAGCGGAAGTAAAACATAGCGCGACAAAAGTTTCCGAACACAATGGAACTATAAAATATACGGTTGACAATGGTTCAACCCTCTTGATTAATGAAAACAAAAATAATGACATCATAGCAATAAGTATTATTGCGCGTGGTGGAGAATTTTTAGAAAAAGTAACAGGAGAAGGTACTTTAGTTGCTAATACTCTTTTAAAAGGTACAAAAAAATATTCAGCGCAAGAACTTGCACAAATTCTTGACGAAAACGGAATAGAAATTGATGCAAATTGCAGTGAGGATTATTTTGTAATTAATATTCAAACAACAACTGCACAGATAGATAAAACTCTTGATATTTTAGACGAAGTTTTAAATAATGCGATTTTTGATGATTATGAATTAGAGAAAAAACGTTCTGAAATATTAGCAAAAATTAAACAAAGACGCGATGTTCCAATGAATATTGCGTTAGAAAACTTCAAAACAGTAATTTTCGAAAACAGTGTTTATTCACATTCAAATAAAATATTAGAAAAAACTTTACCGAGCGTACAAAGAGAAGATGTTGTAAGATATTATAACAATATTTTAGACGCTAAAAACGTTATTGTATCAATTAACGGAAATGTTGATTCTGATAAAATGATAGACGCGTTTGGTTCAATGTTACCTAATAAGAATTTGAATAAAGTTGAGTTTTCAAAATTTAATGTAACAAAATTAACCGCGCCAAAAACACTTTCTCAAACAATTAAAGACTTGCAAACTTCTTGGTTGTTTATCGGTTGGCAAACAGCAGGAGTTAGCAACAAAAAAGATTTTGTAACTCTAAAAGTTATAAACACAATTATGGGTTCAGGTATGAGCTCTCGTTTATTTAAAAACTTGCGTGAAAAAGATGGACTTGCTTATCAGCTTGGCACAAGTTATTCACCTAAAATGTTAGGTGGTGTATTTATGGCTTATATTGGCACAAATCCTGATACTTTAGATTATTCAAGAAAACAAATTCTAAAGGAAATGAACAAATTAAAAATGGAATTTGTTTCTGATAGTGAATTACAGGACGCTAAAGACCGCTTGAAAGGCAGTTTTGTAATTGCTATGGAAACTAATTCAGAAAAAGCTTCCAATATCGGATTGTTTGAAGCTTACGGATTTGGTTATGACTTTTTGGATGATTATACAAAAATGATTGATGAAGTTACTGCTTCTGATATTATTAGTGTAGCTAATAAATATTTTAATAATATTTATGTCCAGTCAGATGTTAAATAATAAAATAAGGAAATTCTTTTATGCAAATATACAACATTCAAGCTTATCAAAATCCTAATTTTAAAGCAAAAGGTTTAAGAAAAGCTCCGCAACTGACAGAAGAAATCGCAGATTTAAGAGTTTTTCATCACCATATTTATGAATATAAAAAGGGGATTAGAAACCTTATTTTAACAACAGAAAAATCAAAGTATAAAACATCTATTTCTGAGCGTTTAAATAAAGAAAATATTGATTACGTAATACACGACATTGCACAAGATAAAATCAATGTTTATTTTGGTGCAAAGGAGTGTGTCGACGTTGTAAAATCTTTTAAAAATACAAAGCTTAATGAACTCACTCCGGAGCAGGATTTTATGCTTGGAATTATGCTGGGCTATGACAGAGTGCGCCAATGTGAAAGATATATGAAGATCAAAAATAATGAAATTAAGCTTGGAAAGCAATCTCACTAAGTTCAAATCTTATAACTTTACTCAATTCATCCAAACTCATTTCAACCTGATAGCCGATTTTTCCTGCAGAAAAAATTATTGTATTAAAATTTTTTGCTGAAGAATCTATCGTTGTTTTGAAAAATTTTTTCATACCAATCGGAGAGCATCCGCCGTGAATATACCCGGTTAACGGCAAAAGCTCTTTTGATTTGAGCATTTCAACAGACTTTTCTCCAACTGCGTGCGCGGCTTTCTTTAAATCCAATTCTTTTTCTACTGGAATTAAAAATACGTAATGCTGACCGGATTTCCCTAAGGTAACAAGGGTTTTGAAGACTTGCAGAGGATTTTGCTTTAATACAGCTGCAACTTCTATTCCGCTTATTGCGTCCGTTTCTGCGTAAGTATAATGTTTATAATTTACTTTAGCCTTATCAAGCATTCGCATAACATTTGTTTTAAATTCAGCCATTGCGTTTTATCCATTCCATAATAACTTCTACTAAATATTCCTGCTGTTTTTGATTTAATTCAACACCTTTTTTGAACTTATGCCATTTTTCTATACAGCCACGGCAACAGGTTGCGGTTGCGTGTTGTGCAATAAAAACAGGATGACCGCGCATAGGAGTTTGCTTGCCGTCATTAGGAATCTCTGCTGGCGCAATACGTTTTGCAATAAAATCTCTTGCGTGTAATTTTATTGTATCAATTCCTTTTTGCGAAATATAATCCTTGTCTTTATCTTTTAGCTTAAATCGACTTCTAAAAGTTGATTTGGCTAAAGCTTCAAATAATTTATCGTACATTTCGCAAATATTATACTCTGAATAAAATTACAGCTCAAGTTTTAAAGCAAAAAAAAAGGAATTCAGTTTAGAATTCCTATGGTTGTTTTTTCTTTTTAAATTTTACTCTGTTCTTAATTTTTTCTCGTGTTTTCCTCGTTAATCCTTAAATTCCCCAATGGGGAAGTTTTCCCCATTTCCTGCCCCTAATCTAGTAGTGCCTCAAGAATTCTAGCATTTTTATCTGCTAAAGTATTCTGACGAACTTGTGATCTTGTGATGTAGCTTCTAAGTGCTTCACGAATAAGTTCGGAACGTGATCTGCTTTCGTTTTCAGCTACTTCATCAATCTTGCCTAAAAAGCTTTCAGGCATTGAAATTAATACTCTTGCCATAATTGGTACTCCTTTTTTTTATCTTTTTTATACTTTATTTACTTATTACATATATATAAAGTATTTAAGATTTAAAAAATTGCCTTTTTTGTTCTCTATTGTGAAGTTTTGTAAAGTTAAATTTTAAATTTGCAAATATCCCTGCGGAAAGATTTACCCTTAAAGTCAATATCTTCGGCTTCCAAATACATTTTATCAACCGCTTTGGACGCAGTGACACCTGAGGTCGTCAATATAATATTTGCCCCATAAGTGGCTTCAAATTCTAAATATTTGTTTTTAATTACACTCGGATAGAAAGTAATTTTTGTTTCTTCGTTCAAATTGTCTAAACCAAGAATCGCATTTTCGGTATTTTCTTTGTTTTTGCAAGTTAAAACCAAAGAAGAAGCGTATTTGTTGAACAAATTAATTTCTTCAATTTCATCGCTGAATGAACCAACAACACAAGATTTGAATAATTCGTACAAATCCTCATCCAGAACATCTAAAACAGCAGTGGCGTCGCAATCCTGCATAAATGATTGCCAACCTAAGACGAAAATTCTTCCATCTTCTGTCAAAATGCCGTTGACACCTAGAATACCCAAGTATGGATTGCCTTCTATTTCACAATAATCAAGCGTTGGGTAGATTACGTTATCCATCAGGTAGTATTCTTGCTCAAGCGTAAGCTTATAGTTTGGAGAACACGCTCCCATTCCGTTTGTAAGCTGCCCGCCGTCTCCTTCCAAAGAGTGCTTGTAAGTAATGGATGATCCTATCGGCAATGCTTTGTATCCGTCTGTTATTGTATAAAAAGAAAATGGTGTACCATAGATATAATCTTCGATAATAACTCGTTTATTTTTTTCTATAAACAAAGATTCAACAAGCGTTTTAGCTGTTTGAAAATTTGTAAAAACTGTTGCGCTGTTTGAATCATCAGTTTTGATTACAAACGGATTTTTTAAATTTTTGATGTAATCCATTACCATGTTTTGTTTTTCAAAAATCCCGAATTTTGGAGTAGGTATGCGCAATTTGTATAAAACTTTTTTAGCTAAGGCTTTATCAAACCCAAGCTTGCATGCATTTTTAACCGGTGCGAATATCGCCTGATTATTTTGATTAAATAGTTCTACAATATTGGATTTTAAAGCTTTTAGTGAAACGGGTATTGTTAAATTAATATCGTTTTCCATCACAAATTCTAAGATTTCGGCTGATGCATTTTCTCTGATATCAAGGCAAGTTGCGAATTCTTTTATTGCATCGCTTGCAGGTGTTACAAATATATCGTATTTTTCTGATAGTTTTTTTGCTAAAGCGTATTCTTTAGCACTATTTCCTATGATTAAAATTTTTCTTTTCATGGTCTTAATTATATCATAGAGAGATGATTTTTTAAAGAAAAGTGGATTGCAGAATTTTCTAACAAAAACGGTGCGTCTAATGATGCACCGTTCTATAGTTATTTAGCAATTTCCGGCGGATTGTTTTCTTCGGGACAAGGCCTTTGTCCTGCTTCGAATTTTTGTCTGCCTTCTTTTTTCATCTTTTCAAGAATTTTCTTTTGGTCTTTTGTCAAAATTGACTCAAATTCTTTCATGTTCTTTTTGCGAATTACATTAGCTTTCTTTTCTAAGTTTCTGATGTCTTTATCAATCGCATTTAATCTTTCTTCTTGAACCCAACCTGCAATTCTTGACATCTTAACCATTTCTGCTTCTTTACGTTTGTCTTTGATTTTATCCATAATCGGTTTCATTTCTTTATGACCTTTTTTGCGAATTTCTTTTGCTTTTGCCTTTTGAGCCTCTGTTAGACCTAATTTTTGTTCAAAAGCAGCTTCTCTAGCTTTCCTCATTTTAATCATTTCTTCTCTTGAAGGTGGATTTTTATAATCCGGTCGTTTGAATTCTTCACCGGCAAAAACCGCTGTAGACATTAAACATAATGCGCAAGCTAAAATTACTAATTTTTTCATTTTTACCTCTCTTTTTATAATAAATCTTGTAAAACTTCTGCTAATTCTTTTTTTGCGTTATAAATTCTTGATTTTATAGTACCAATCGGACAATTTAATTTTTTTGAAGCTTCTTTGTACGTATAACCGTATATTTCGCAAAGCATAATGACTTCTCGAAACTTCGGTTTTAAATTATCTACAGCTTTAATGATTCTCTTTTGTCTTTCGTTTACTATAACGCAATCTTCAGGTGAACGCTTTTTATCTTTAATGTTACACACGACTAAATCATCAGAAGTTGAGTTTTGCTCATTTTTTACAACCGCTGATTTCAGATAGTCTTTAGATGTATTTTTGGCAATTGTATTTACCCAGCTTTTTAGAGAGCCTCGTTCTTCATACTTATCGGCATTTTTCCAAAGCTTGATATAAACCTCTTGCTCAATATCTTCGTTTTCTTGTTTTGTTATTAGTTTTATTATATTTTTAATGTTTTGTTTGTTTGCATTAATTATTTCGTTGAAATTCATTCATCCACCATTAAAAGACCGTATGAATCGACAGGAAAGCCTAAATCTTCTGCAGACAATGTGTCGCCGTATTTTAGAGAATCTAAGATGTCATCATTTGAAACAACAATCCCTGCTGTTAGCGTAGAGAATAACAACAATAATATAGCGCAAGCAACTCTAAATTTTGGACGTTTTTTATTTTTTGCGTGATAATAAAACTTTACTTCGTCCAATAAGTCTGAAACTTTTTCCATTTTTTCAGCTTCTTTACGACATTCGTCACATTCTTCAATGTGCTTTTTTAAAGTTTCATCGTCAGAAAAAACAAATAATCCTTCGTATTTCGTGCATTTATTATCCATTTGTTTTACCTCTTATATCAGTATAACGAAAAAGAAGTTAAAATTGTTCAAATATAAAAAAAAAAAGACCTTGTGTATATGAAACAAGGCCTGTCCGTTTAAATAAGAAGAGAGAGCTTTATGTTTTTATTAAAAAGCGTGAATAAAAAATTTTGCTAGTTACATGTCAAATTGTTTACAAAACGTTACATATTGTTTTAAAATTTAAATTTTGAAATTCTTGACTTCACATCTTGTTATAGTTAAGAAAATAATGTATAATTCAATTACATGGTGTATACAAACTTTGATTTCGCGGTTGTATACTATACACATATAGAATAAGAAGGGTTATTATGAAAAAGTATATTTTGGTATTAATGACAGCTATAATTTGCGCTTCTACGGTGAATTTTGCTTGCGCAAAGACTACAACATCAAATTCTGCATTAGCTAGCGCAATCAGATTATATAAAACAGGAAATTATTCTCAAAGCTACATAGCTTTTAATAACATAGTAAAAAGAGATCCGTCAAACGCGGTTGCATATTACTATTTAGCAATGACTTCTGCTCAAATTGGTAAAAAGGATGAAGCTGTTGCAAATTATGAAAAAGTTATTAGCCTTTCTCCAAACGGACAACTTGGACGTTATGCTACAAAGGGAAAAACTTGTTTAGAAACTCCTGATAAATGTCATGAAGAATCGACTGAAACTGCTGAGGATAGTTTTATTCAGAGCCGTTTTGGTACAGGTTTTTCTGATAAGGCAAGAAGTGAATATGAAAAACAAAAGATTGAAAACTTGATGCGAGAAATGAACAGAGGTAATGATGTTACGCCTCAAAAATTCAGAGATTACAAAGATTTCTCAAGTGAAGTTCCTACAAACGATGAAATTGTTGCAGCTTTAAGAGTTCTACAAAGAGCAGGTTTAAGTGATGTTTTGAATAACAATGTTAATGAAATGTCATTACTTACAGGTAATAACGAAAATAACAACAATGCAATGTTAAACATGCTTATGGGAAGCGGTAATTCTTCTCTAAGCCCTCAAGTGATACAATCATTATTGACAAATCAAATGTCAGTAGGTTTTTAAGAAAGTTAAGGAATGAAATTAAACACAGCTAGATTTGGCGAAATAGAAATCGAAGAAGACCGTATTTTTAATTTTGTGATGCCTATCATTGGATTTGATATGTTACACAAATTTATTATACTTGATCCAAACAAAGATACTTTGTTCAAATGGCTTCAATCAATTGAAGATCCTGCGCTGGCTTTCCCGATTATATCGGTTTCAGCTCTGAATTTAGATTACACAATAGATTTGCCTGATAACATAGTAGAAACTTTAGATATCAAGGATGTGGAGAGTTTGCTTGTTATGAACATAACTTCAATCCCGCAAGATAATCCAAAAGGTACGACTATCAATTTGCTGGCACCTTTGATTTTTAACTTGAATAATCAAAGTGCTGCTCAAGTTGTACTTTCAGGCTCAGGCTATGATATCAGTTACTCTATGTTTAAAGAAAATTAAGAATTTTTAAGGAATAAAATGCTCGTTATTACTAGAAAAAATGGTCAAAAAATAATGATAAACGACAATATTGAAATAACTATTGTCGAAGCAAAAAATGGCGTCTGTAAAGTTGCAATAAAAGCTGATAAAGATGTTAAAATCTATAGAGAAGAAATTTATCTGCAAATTAAGCTTGCCAACTTGATTGGCAAGAATACTAATGTGTCTTCTGTCGACTCAGTCTCTGATCTTATAAAAGGTGGAACTTCATTTAACGATAAGTCTGCGAGCGCTCCTAATGAAGATGAAGAACTTGTAGTTGACGAAAATAAAAACAAGAAAAATTCAATAAGAATAAACAAAAAGAATGGTTAATTTTAGCAAAGGAAAAATTTTCTTTTTTTATCCTAACTGCTCTGATATAAAAATTATCCCAAATTCGTTGGAGCATGCTTATTTATGCCTTCTTAACAATGATTTATCTTCAGCAAAAGCAATCTTTTCTAAAATTGACAATCCGCGTGGGATTTGGGGAACAATATTGGTTTCAATTTTGGAAGGTTATATGGAAATTTTCCCGACTTATTTTCAAATTAGGAATTTTTTGGAAATTGATTTAGATTTTTTGCTTAAAAACGAAAAACTTGATTACATTGAACAATTATTGGGTGCCTTGGATATTTTTGCAGATATAAATCAAGAAAGCTACAAATTTGTTGCACGTGTGATGTTCGAAAATAATTTATTGTCAGCTGCGTTTAATTATATGCAAAAGTCAAAAGATATTTATTATAACGATGCAGAATTACATTTTATGCTAATGCGTTATTATATAAAAGTCCACGATTTTGAACAAGCTTATTTTTACGCGAATGAGTGTTTACAACTTATTCCAGACTATTATCCTGCTCTGTCTATGAAACAAAAAATTGAAGAAAATTATCTTTAATAGTATAATTTTCTTATGAGTGGAGATATGTTTGTAAACAATAATGAAAATCCTTTTGGAAGTAAGTTGCAAGATGAAGATAATTTTTTCTTGCAGCCTGAAGATATTCATTCGTTTGCAAATCAAACAGAACCTCAAAGACGTCTAAATGATTATGACTACAACATTTTAAAAGAAGACGCTTATAAAGATGTCACTGATGAGATTTTTAAGCTAGAGTATAAGATTTCAAAGACAGAAGAAGAACTAAAAGATATTGATAACCAAATACGTATGGCGAAGGATGTTAGAGATTTTAACAAAGTTGAACAACTTTTTAATCGAAAAAAACAATTGCAAGAAGATTTAGAAGGACTTATTGAAATTTATAATGATACAAGCCTTTCGGCAAAAATTTCAGGCGGAATTACAAACTTGCTTTCACCAAAAGTAAAGGAACAATTTGGTGGAATGAGAAAGTTATTTGGAATGTTCTCTGATGCAATTATTGCAAAATTACCGAAGAAATTTTCTTCTGTATTAGAGTTGCGAAAATCACTTGCAAAACTAGAGAATATTAATAAAAGTGTAGATGAACTTATGACAATGCAAACGCCTTACGGTGAAGCGGGGGATAAGTATATAAAGCTTTCAAAATATATTACAAGAGCAAATACTATTCAGGCAGAAATCGCTAAGACATTGAGATAATATTTTTTTCGTGTTAGACTAAACGTATTATGAACAGAAAACCGATTATCGCAATAGTAGGAAGGCCAAATGTTGGCAAATCAACATTTGTAAACAGATTAGTAGGAAAAAGACAATCTATCGTTGACGACCGCCCGGGAGTTACAAGAGATAGAATTTATTTTGATGTTGAATGGCAAAATCGCCCGTTTACAGTTATTGATACCGGCGGAATTATACCCGGTGATGAAGATGAAATAATGCTTTCTATTTATGACCAAGCAAAAATTGCTTGCGAAGAAGCCGACAAAATCATTTTTATAGTTGACGGTTTAGAAGGTGTTACGCCTGTTGATTCAGATATTGCAAATATCTTAAGACAAAGCAACAAACCGATATTTCTTGCTGTCAATAAAGTTGACTCACACAACCAAATCACTATGATTAGTGATTTTTATTCACTTGCAATAGGCGAACCTATCGCTATTTCCGCATTGCATGGTTCAGGCGGTGTTGGTGATTTACTGGAAGAAATTACTTCCGATTTTGAATACGATGTTGAAGAAGAGGAAGATAAAACTATTAAAATTGCAATTGTTGGAAGACCAAATGCAGGTAAGTCTTCGATTGTAAATGCTCTTTTAGGTGAAAATAGGGTTATTGTTTCTGATATTTCAGGAACAACAAGAGATAGTATTGATTCTCGCTTGACTTATAACGACCAAGAATTTGTGATTATTGATACGGCAGGTATCAGAAAAAAAGCAAAAGTTGATTATGGTGTAGAAAAATTCGCGGTAGACAGAGCTATTCGTTCAATCAGAGAATGTGACGTTGCATTGATGGTAATTGATGCGACAGAAGCTACAAACGGAATTTCCGACCAAGACAAAAAGATTGCTTCTATTATTACCGAGGCTGGAAAAGGTATGGTAATTGCAATCAACAAATGGGATTTGATTGAAGATAAAAAATCAAATACTATTAATAAGTTTGAAGAAAAAATTGCACGAGAAATTCCATTCTTGGATTATGTACCTAAAATTTACATAAGCGCAGTTACTCACCAAAGATTAAATCAAATCTTTACAAGAGTTGTAGAAGTTCAAAAAGAACGCTCAAAACGAGTTTCAACAGGCTTGCTGAATAAGGTTATTAATGAAGCTTATGCTCTTAATCCGCCACAAACAATCAGAAACAAGCGTTTGAAGATTATGTACTCTACTCAAGCAGCGATTGAACCGCCAACATTTATTTTGTTTGCAAATAATGAAGATTTGATGAAAGACCATTACAAACGCTATATGGAAAACAAGTTGCGCGAAGCTTTCGGATTTATGGGAACACCTATAAGACTTTCTATCAGAACGAGAAGTGAAAAGAAAAAATAATTCCATACTTAAACATACTTTACAATTCCTGCGAAAAATAGTAAAATAGTTAAGTTATATAAGTATATGAGAGGATTTTAAATGAAATTTCACATGCAGGTGCTAATCGCGCTTGGACTCGGACTTAAACGTAACTGGCATATTTTTGCCGGGCTTGTACTTGGTGTAATAGTTGGTATTTGGCTTCACAGAGAGCCTAGTCCGATTTTAATGACCACATTAACTTTTATCGGACAAGTATTTATCAGATTGATACAAATGGTAGTTATTCCACTTGTGATTTCTGCGATAGTTATCGGCATTACAAGTGTTGGTGATAGCAAACAAATCGGTAAACTTGGAACTAAGATGGTGTTGTATTATGGAATTATCACTTTAGTTGCAGTCACGATAGGTGCTGCTTTAGCACTGTTATTAAAACCCGGCTTAGGTGCTGCACATTACATAAATATTGATACTGCAGCTGATATTCAAGCGCAAGTTGCAGCTACTATTGACGCTCAAAAAGGTAATTTGTTAAATATTATCTTAGGTTTTGTTCCAAAAAATCCTCTTGCATCTATTGCAAGTGGTGACATGGTTCCTATTATTGTATTCGCATTAATGTTTTCAATAGCTTTGGCAAAAGTTGGTGATATAAACAGACCTTTTGTAGGCTTCTTTGAATCAATTTTTGCGGCAACTATGAAAATCACTGACTGGATTATGTGCTTTGCGGCTCCTGGTGTATTTGCATTAACAGCTGTTGCGGTTTCATCTTTTGGTGTAGATATATTTATGAGTATATCAAAATATTTAGGTGTTTTAGCTCTAGGGTTTGCAATTCAATTCTTTATTGTTTATCCGGTATTTTTGAAGATATTTTCAAAAGTCCCTGTCACAATGTTGTATGCAGCTATGGCAGAAGCTATGATGGTTGCTTTTGGTACAGCAAGCTCTTCTGCAACGCTTCCGCTTACGATTGCATGTTGTGAAAAAAGAGGTATTTCTCATAAAATTGCAAGTTTTGTACTGCCTTTGGGTGCAACACTTAATATGGATGGTACGGCAATGTTGCAAACAATTGCTGTAATATTTTTGACTCAGGCTTACGGAGTAGCTTTAACTCCATTTCTTGTTGTTCAAATCGCATTATTAGCAATCGTGGCATCTTCGACTTGTGCGGGTATTCCAGGTGCAGGTTTAATTACAATAGCTCTTGTGCTTAATGGAATGGGCTTAAGCCCTGAACAATTGGTAGCAGGTTTTGCGTTCTTATTCACAATTGAAAGAATAACTGATATGATGAGAACTCTATTGAATGTCACATCTGATGCGGTTGTAGCAGCTACTATTGCGGATAATGAAAACGAAATTAATTATGATTTACTAAATAATCCTGAAGAATATGGTGATATAATTAATTAAAAATTTTAATGATATGAAGAAGCAGGTGAATTGTATTTTCACCTGCTTTTTTTATGTATTTTTGTAAAATATTTTGTCTAAAAATAGCAATTTTTTCTATTTTTATTACTTATAATAATTAAGGAAATAAATTTAGGGAAAATTATGACTGAAGTAAGAACAAATTATAGCTATTATAATACAGGTTCCCCAAAAACTAATATAAAACAAACTCAGACGCAACCCAGACCTCAAATAACACTCAAAGAATATTATAGGCGAGAAACTCGAAAAAATAACGGGCTTATTGAAAAATTCCATAATTGGCTTAAAAACATAACAGGAATTGGAGTTGGCTCTAAAAAGGTTTTAGTTGAAATTCAAAAAGCCGAAAGCGGTACAGCTACTACTCAAGACGTGCAAGCAAAAATTAAAGAATATAACGCTTCACAAGAGAATTCCGCACAATTATTGGGTGATGCGGTTTCTATTTCAGCTTCAGGTGCAACTTTCTTCGGTTTGAACAAATTGTTTAATCAAGCAAAAGGTTGTATTGATGTTAATAAGCCTTTGACAGATAATATTGCCAAAATGATTAAAAACACCAGGGAAGAACTGGTTAATGATGCAGAAATCCCTGTAAAAAAGAAAAAATTAACAAATCGTTTATTTAATATTTATGAAAAAACTTTTAATACATTAACATCAAACAAGAAAACTTTGTTAATTACAGGTTTGGCAAGCGCCTTTGTCGGTGGGCTAACTAAATATTGGACTTTAAAATTCAACAGAGTCGGTTCTGATGAATTTAAAGTTGATGATAAGATTTATGGTAAGAAAAAACTAAGAAATCCTATACAGAAGAAGGTGGCAAAATTAAGCAAAAAGCAATTAAACAAGGAACGCAGAAAGACTAATTTTAAAAATTTTGTATCAGGTACAATAAATGGTTTAATGATGCCTGTTATGGCGTTAGGTGGAATTGTCGGAGCACCGATTTATTTAGCAGGCAATATGTTAAACAGATATTTTGTTGCAAATAAAACAGACAAGAATAAATCTGTAAACGGATTTATGGAAAACATTTCACAAAACGCGTTGGCAACAGGACTCGTAACTGCAGCATTAGCAATTCCTTTAGTTAAAAAAGGAAATTTTGCAAAAATATTTAATGAAAATATGGCAAAAGCTTCTAAAAAATTAGCGGAAGCTGAACTTAAACCGGCGGAATTTAAAGGAATTTCAGCTTATAAGCAACTTGAAGGTACAATGCTTGAATCTTCAAGTATCAAATCAATTATTGAAGGTACTGGTAGCGTTGAAGATAAAATCAAACAACTTACCAAAGAAAATCTTTTTGCAGTTAAGTTTAAACAAATTTCAGCGGATGGTTCTGAACTAACAACTGCGCTTAGAGAAAAATGTCCGCCAACAAGAACATTGGATGAAGCACAAAAATACATTACTTCTAATCTTGGAAACGGTTATAAAGTAAGTAAATTACTAGGTGTTGGAACCGTTGCAGAAACTTATCTTGCGAAAAACGCATCAGGTAAAGATGTTTGTATAAAAATTTTAAAAGACGGAATTACTAAAGAAAAGATTTTAAAAGATAAGCAAAAATTCATAGATTTAGTAAAAAATATGTCAGAAAAATCTGCGGATGAAAAAGATTATTTGCTTAGAAATGTTGAAGATTTAGCAGAAGGTATTCTTAAGGAAGTCGATTTAAAAAATGAAATGGATGCTGCATTAAAACTTTCTAAGACTACGAATGTTGCAAATGTTGTTAAACCGATTGAAGTTAAAAATAATGTTTACGTAATGGAAAAAGCTAATGGCGTAAGTTTGTCTTCATTTATGGATTTGAATAAACTTTATTTGAACAAGGAAGCTGTTAATAAATTAGTGAAGGATGCAACGACAAAAGAAAAAGAACTTAAAAAGATAGATGAAAAAATTAAACACATAACAGAAAGGATGCCTGATTTTTCTGATGTCAAATTAAGAAAACGTGATACGGATTATTTGTTACAAGAATATCAAAAAGTATTTATTGAACAATTTCATAAAATTGATAAAAACGGCAAAGTAATTCACGCAGACATTCACCCGGGTAATATCTTTATAGATCCTAATGTTTTAAGAACAAGACGCGGGAAATTGTTTACCTTGATTGATACAGGTAATACTATTGATATGGGTGTTGACCAATCGCTTAGAGCATTGAATTTAACAAGCTATATTAAACAAGGTAATGTGAAAGATATCGCAGAATATGTTTTAGATGGAGCAAAACTTCCTGTCGGCATGGATAAAAATGGTGCTGTTGATAAGGTTATGAATGAATTTAAAGCTTGTTTCTTTGATAATTCAACAAAACTGGAACAAATGAACGATGAGAAAATATTAGCTTTAGCGGATAATATTATGCAAAAGTACGATATTATTCCAAACTCGTCACAACTAAATTTACATAAATCACGAACTTCTGCTAAAAATTCTTTAGAAGATTTGAAAGATGCAATTATGGGATTTGATGTAATAGATGTTATGGGACATGATTCAAAAACAGGCAAGGCTTTAGCCGGAGGTAAAAAAGGTCTGGAACATCTTGCAAAAAATAAAATTTACGATTCAATGGTTGCAAGACAAGAAAAAGAAAATCTTAAACAACTTACACCAATGCAAAAATTAAAACAAAAGAATAATCCGAATGCTCCAAAAGCAAACAGCGAAGAATATTTAACTTATTGGTTGAAGCAAAAAATGTTGGGTGATGTTAAATTAGACTAAAATTAAAAAATTAAAGCTTTTTAAAGCTTATTTCTCGCGTAGCTATTGCCCTAATTGAACTTGTATGCTATAATAACCTCGTGTTTATTATGAAAAAGGAGAATACGAATGGTTCAACAGTATTCAGATTGCGATTTTGAATCGCTTTTAGCGAAGTACGATTACAATTTTAAACGTGGGGATATCGTAAAAGGTGTGGTTTGTGATTATGAATCTAATGGTGCTATAGTAGATATTGGCTCGAAAAGTACAGCTTTTGTTCCAAGTTATGAGGTTTCATCTGATAAGAGTGCAAAAGTTGAAAATGTTTTAGAAAAAAACACTGAGTACGAATTTTTGATTACTCAAGATTGTGATGAAAATGGAAGATTTTTACTTTCTTACAAAAAAGTTCATCTTGCTCATACTTGGGCAGAATTAGAAAAAGTTAAAGAAGCCGATGAAACAATTTCTGTTGTTATTTCACAAATCGTTAGAGGTGGTGTGGTTGTTGATATTTCAGGAGTTCAAGGCTTTATCCCTCAAGGACAACTTTGTGCAAGAGAAACTATTGCAAATATTGGCGACAAAATTGATGTTAAGATTTTGACTTTAGATAAATCTCAAAACAATTTGATTTTGTCTAACAGAAAAGTTTTTGAATCAAATATGGCAGAAACTCGAAAGAGTGTATTTGAACAAGTAGAAGTCGGTCAAATTGTAAAAGGTGAAGTTGTAAGAATTACAGACTTCGGTGCATTTGTAAATGTCGGCGGTGTTGATTGTTTACTACCGCTTTCACAAATTTCTTGGAAATGGGTTGAACATCCGACTGATTTGTTGAAGGTAGGTCAAGAAATCAATGTTGAAATCATTGATGTTGACTATAATAAACAAAGAATCAGTCTAAGTTTAAAGAACACTGAGCCTGATCCATGGATAAAAGCAGAAGAAGAGCTTAAAGAAGGTGATGTTAAGGAAGGTGTAATTACAAGAATTAAACCTTTTGGCGCGTTTGTTGAAGTTATGGCAGGTGTAGAAGCTTTGCTACCTCAAACAGCTTTAACTGAATATCAAAATGCGAATAATTGTATTTTGAATGCCGGTGACAAGATTAATACTAAGATTGTTAAATTTAATCCGAAAGATAAAAGAATTTCTTTGGGTTTGCCTGGTGAAGAAAATTAAAATTATTAAAAATAACTTCTACTTAATCTGATTAAGTACAGCCTCAACGCTTTCCGGCGCAAGCCCTACAATATTTTCAAAACTTCCTTCAAATTTATCCAGATAATTTGGAGGAAGTTCTTGTATTCCGTAACTTCCGGCTTTATCGAGCGGATTAAAATTATCTATATAATAATGAATCATTTCATCTGTCCATTCGGTAAATCTAACATAACTTGTAGTCGATAAAAGCGCAGCACGATTTGTTTTTGTATTGATTGCGCAAATTGAAGTTACAACCGAATGGGTTGCGCCTGATAATTCTTTTAACATTTCAAACGCTACTTCTTTTGAATGAGGTTTGCCTAAAATTTTATTATGTAAAACGACAACAGTGTCAGCAGCTAAAACTGTTTCACCGTTTTTTACACGCCTAACAACATCAAGACATTTTTGTGTTGCTAAGTCTTCTATCTTTTCATAGGAAAAGATGTTATCTGAAAGTTTTTCGTCATAATTTGACGGTATAACTTCGAATTCCAATCCCATGTCGTTTAAAATTTGTTTTCTGCGTGGCGAATTTGATGCAAGTATCAGTTTCATAATGTCCTCAAAATAAATTTGTAATCCGACAACTCATTAAAATATTGACAAAAAATATTAATGAGTTTATAATCAATTTGTATTATTTCTCTATGTATTTTACAATAGAAAGGATATGTATGCAAGAAGAATTTTTAGAAAATGAAGTAGAAACACCTGATTTTAAAGACAAAAGAAAAGAATTAGAAAATCTTATTACTGTTAATTCTTGTCTTATAGATTTGTTAAAAGATGCGTGTGAATTCAATATGGAATTGGATTATATTTCAAATATTCATTCGGCCTTATCTGTAATTTCAGAAAAACAAATTGAATCTTTAAAGCTTATCAGTGAATTAAAATGTTGCTAAGTATTTTTTTCTGTCTTAATTTTAATTGGGTTTTAAATATGAAGCTTTTGATAGAAGAATAGTATCCGATTGCTAAAACCAATGATGCAGCTATCCAAGCAATAGGGCCGGCATAAAATACGCCAAAGTAACCGATTTTTGTTGCCAGATAAATAGCAGCGAAAGCTCGCATTAAAAGTTCGCCAATAGATGCAAGCATCGGGATAACGGCTCGTCCAAGTCCTTGAAGGGCGTTTCTATATATAAAAATTTGAGCAAGGAAAAAATAAAAAAGTGAACTTCTAAACAAATAATCGTGGGCGATTTTAACAACGGCTTCGTTACCTGAGCCGATAAAAATTCTTACCAAATCTCCGCCAAAGAAATGCATTATAAATGCCATAACTATGCTTAAGCCCAAATTGATAAGCGATGCTTTTTTTACGCCAAATCTTATTCTTGAAAAACATCCTGCGCCAAAATTTTGCGCTACAAAAGATGCCAGTGCAACTCCAAAAGAAATCATTGGTAATGTTGCAATTTGTTCTATTCGCAGAGCTGCAGTAAATGCTGCAATTACATTTGCACCAAAAGTATTGCAAACGCTTTGAATAATTAATATACTTAAACCCAATATGGCAAATTGTACAGCCATTGGAACTCCGACTTTTAAGTGTTTCATTGCAAATGAGAATTCGGTTTTCCAGTTAAAAATCCAATCTTGTTTTTTAAGGTGAAGAATTGGAAAATGTTTTTTTACATACCAAACGCATAAAAGTCCTGATATTGCTTGAGAAAGTACTAGGGCAAGAGCAGAACCCGGAACACCCAAATGAAATTGCAGTATAAATAATAATGCTAAAAATATATTTATTACAGAAGCTATAATTAAACAATATAGAGGAGTCATGCTATCCCCCAGAGCTCTGATTATACTTGCCAAAAGATTATAAAAGTTAGCGACGAATAAGCCGATTACAACAATTTGAATGTAATAATATGCGTCTTTATATATTTCTTGAGGTACATTCATTAAATATAAGATTTGGTTCATAAAAACCGCACAAAATACAGTAAACAAAAGCGTAAAGGCAAAGCTCAAAATCGTAGACATTGTTACAGAATGTCTGACAGCGTCAAAATCTTTTGCACCGAACTTCTGTCCAGTAATTACTGAAAATCCGTTAGTAAGTCCGACAATTATAAACATTATCAGGAAAAATAACGGTGATACCGCACCTACTGCCGCAAGGGCATTCATGCCAAGAGTTCTGCCGACAATAATAATATCTGCGACATTGTAGAATTGTTGGAAAATATTCCCGATAAGCAGAGGAATAGAAAACAACAGCATTAATTTTAATGGTGCGCCCTTTGTTAAATCATTTATCATCTCGGTTAGCCTCAAAATGATTATAACATATTCCATAAGTATTTAGTGATTTATCTTACAAGCAAGATAAACCAAGGTGTAGATTTCGTGTTCTCTCCGAAGTGTGAAAACTGAATCATGCCTTTTTTTCTAATTTCTATAAAACCTGCCAGTTCATAAATGTTGATTTTTGTATTCCCTGATGTAAAAGTATAATTCTCAAAATTTTTATCTGTATCGTTCAGAATAATAATTTTTTCGCTAAGATTATGTTTTTTTATTTTTAAAGAACTGGTTTTAGGACTGAATTCAGAAATTTTGATTATCTTGAAGTTTGGGAAAAGTGTCTGAATTTCTTCTTCCGTTAATTCTCTTTTGGTAAGTTCTCCGTTCAGAAACGCAAAATCATAGAATTTTAAATCAGAATTTGAGTATCCGATTAAATCTTTACCATTTAAAAATTCATAATTACAATTTGTAGAAAACGCCAATGTTTCATCAGGATATAAGTATTCGGATGTATTATTATCCGAAATATTTTTAACAAATACATCGGGAGAATGTTTATTGACTTTTGTAGACCAACTGTCAAGTTCTTCATTATAAGTTATTTTAGCGTTTTTCTTTAAATTTTTATATGGAATGTTTAATGTGTCACTCGCAAATGTGCTCAAAGATAGTGAACTTGCTAATATTAAACTTAAAAAAATCTTTTTCATGTAAACTCTCCCGATAGTAAACATTATATCGTAACATTTACTTGAGTTCAACTGTTTGCAGGAGTTGTAAAGCAAAAAAAATATATATAATAAAATTATGAGTTTAGTATCAAATTTTATAGGTGGAATATCTTCAGTTGGGGTTGGCGGCCTAAATCCCTCACAAAATTTGGATTTGAATGACACCACGTTTTCTGATTTGTTGGAAAAACAAATGGAAGTTAAACCTAAAGAAGAAAATAATAATATTTTTGCATCGCTTGGTATGCCTGCAGGAATGAAAATTGAGAATGTGGATTTTTCAGAAAAAGTTCAAGACCAGATGGAGATTTTGGGCGAGAAAATGACGTCTGAAAAAGCTAATGAAACTAATATGTTGGATTTGGATGGCGATGGAAGTGTGACAACTTCAGAAGCGGTAACGTTTTTTACTTCGCTTTTAGATAACTCTAATTTAGGTAATGATAGCAAATCCCAACTATTTGATTTTGCAAAAAAACAAGCATCTAATTTTTATAACAAATATTCTCGTAATGTGGTTACGGATGTAAAAGAATTTGTTGAAGATATCCAAAACATTGTAAGCTAATGCTCTTTAGCTTTGATTAATTTTATTATGTTATCAACTTCTTTTTGAATAACTTTTTCATCTGTATAAAAAATTGCATCTAATTCTTTATTGCATTTTGTTTTAAAATCAGTGATAGTTTTGTTGTTAATTTCGACTTCTTTTGCTTTTTCTGCTAATGCGTTGATTATAGGTGATATAAGTTGTTTCTTTTCTTCACCTTTGCCCCAACCTGATTTAGATTTATCCAGGAATTGAATAAAATCAGGTTTTACATCCAATAGTAAAAGTACATTATCTTTGTTTACTTTTTCTGTAGATGGCTTCCGTTTGTCAAAAGGTATTTTTCTTGAAAGACCATCATAAGTTAAAGAAAAGTCATTCTTTTTAAGAAAATCTGTTTTTATAATGTCATTTACTTTATTAAATTTAATTTCTTCTTTTGGAATACCAAAACCAATTAGAATTTTCGCGACTTCCGGGAATGTTTGTTCCCAAATTTTGACATCAATTTGTCTTTGAGAATTTTCATCATTCATTTTGGCAGAATTTCTACCTGCCTCAAGGATTTCATTTTTCAATTGTTGGGGAATTAAGCTTTCTAATTCATTTTTTACAGAATTATCTTTGCTGGAAATTGTAATACGTTCAACGTCATACAAGAATTTTTTCCATGAAAGTTTAATTTCTTTATCAGCATGATAAGGATCTATTACAGTTACAGATTTTCCATATTCAATGTTTTTGATTGCATAAGCGTGATTTCCATGTACAGGATCATCTTTTGCTCTACCCATAACGTCATGCATAGAATTAAAAGTACATACAGAAGCCGTATTATCATTGTTTTTTGCTAATTTTTTCAAAAATTCATCCGGGACCTTTGTGTCACGCGTAAATGATATCATTACATCTTTTCTGCCGGTGATAAGAGTTGAAATGTCCATTGTATCGCCATTTTTGTTATACATACCACCACCTGCGATATACGATTTGTGATTAATTTGACCATCAAAGCCAGTCACTCTCTTACCAAGTCCGGCTTTTTCTATCATTTTCGAAAGCTTTTCTGTCGCAAGCTCAAACGCTATCATATCATCATCACCTTTAGCGTAATTTCCGCTTTTCTTGGCTTTGATGATTTCATTTGCTGAAATATGAAAAGATTTTTGTTTTAATGGCGAGCCTTTGAATTTTATTGTAACTCCGCCCGTATTATTTGCATCCGGAATAATCGCATCATGTATGGCTTTTCGTCCCCATTCAGTGCAATTTAAAGCGTTAATATCTGATAACAACCAACAATCTCCTTGGGTTTTAGATTGAAAAGTCGCTTCTACTTGTCTGTTAAAATTTGTTTTTGGTTTTGCTTTTTGCTTCCTAAAACTACCTCCAAAAATCTCGGTCATGTTCAAATCTTTATTTGTGTTTTTGCTTGAAAAACTATTGTCCAATAAAAATAAACTTGTTCCAGATTTTATTTTTTTAGCAATATCAGGAGTTATAACTCCATCTTTCAGCATAGTATCAACAATTGCTTCTTTTGTATAAAGCGGATATTTTTGTTGATATTTATTAAACAAAACTTGTATTTCACCAGCCATAACAAAACCTCTAATCTTTAGTCTTACAAAATATATATCGGCAAATATCACAAAAACTTTAGAGAGTTAGCATTAACTGTTACAAAAATTTACAGCCCGATTTTTGTAATTCAGAAAAGGGGCATAAAACTGGCAAATTTTATTTGGTGAAAAATATTACAAGTAAAATACTAAATTAATTAAAAAATCTGCAACCAACATATATACCGTAGATAATACCGCAGCTTTTGTTGTTGACTCCCCGACATCTTTTGCTCCGCCTTTTGTGTTATAACCTTGTGTTGCACAAACGAGAGCAATTAAAACTCCAAAGATTAGACCTTTTAACAAACTTATGTAAATATCTCTAGTGTTTAACCATAACCATACAGAAGTAATATATCTTGACGGATGTAAATGTATTGTTGCGTTTGAAACGAGTAAGCCTCCCGCAATTCCAACAACCTCCGCTATTAATACTACCATTGGAACTGTAATAGCAGCTGCTAAAATTCTTGGTGTGAAATAATAACCGATAGGGTCGACTTTTAAAGTTTTTATAGCATCAACTTGAGAAGTTACTTGCATGTTTGCGATTTCTGCAGAAATTGCGGTGCCTGCTCTTGCACCTATTGCTAAGGCTACAAAACCTGGTGCTATTTCTCTAATCATCACAACAGCTATTGAACCGCCAACATAAGCTTCTGCTCCTGACATAAGGAATTGTTTGGAAACCTGAATTGCAATAACAGCAGCTGAAACAAAAGCTATAACAAGTGAGATTACGAGCGAATCATAGCTGATAGAAGCTGCTTGTGCTATAATGTGTGTCCATCTCGAACGTCCTGTTACAAGATAAACAATACTTTTATAAAGATTTTCTACACAATTACCAAAAAACTTAATCATAGGTTTATCTTACTACAATTTATAGTGTTTCTCAAATAAAAAAACTTTACCTGACTGTTGAATAGTTCTACATAACATTTTTTTTTAATCTTATAAAAAAAGAGAGGAGCAATTATGTGCGAAATTGAAGATATAAAAGCCAGACAAATACTGGATTCGAGAGGATATCCAACCGTTGAAGTTGATGTTAAACTTATTGATGGTTCTTATGGCAGAGCTTCCGTTCCATCAGGTGCTTCAACCGGAATTTATGAAGCAAAGGAACTTAGAGATAATATTAAAACAGATTATTTAGGCAAAAGTGTTTTAAAAGCTATAGACAATATTAATTCGATTATTACTCCAAATCTTCTGGGAGAAGATGTAACTGACCAACCATTAATAGACAGTCTAATGCTTGAAATGGACGGCAGTTTTAATAAATCGACTTTAGGCGCGAATGCAATTCTTGCGGTTTCACTTGCTTGTGCTAGAGCTGCTGCTGATTATTATGAATTACCGCTTTACAAATATTTAGGCGGAATTGTAGGAAAAACTCTACCCACACCAATGATGAATATTTTAAATGGAGGAGCGCATGCAAATAACAATCTTGATATACAAGAATTTATGATTGCCCCTGTCGGTGTTTCAAGCTTTTCTGACGCATTAAAAACTGGTTCAGAAATTTTTCACGCACTCAAACGTATTTTATGTGAAAAAGGACTATCAACAACGGTAGGTGATGAAGGAGGTTTTGCTCCTAATTTAAGTTCAACTAGAGAAGCTATTGAAATTATTATCCTTGCTATAGAAAAGGCAGGATATAATACTAATAATGTGAAACTTTGTCTTGATGTTGCAGCTTCTGAACTTTATGAAGAAGGCGAATGTTCAAATGGAGTTTGTTCACTCAGCAGATATTTTTTGAAGGGCGAAAATCGAAAATTAACATCAGAAGATATTATTGAATATTTAGATGAATTAGTTAGAGATTATCCGATTATATCTATAGAAGACGGCTTAGCGCAAGATGACTGGTTAGGATGGCAAAATTTAACAGAGAAATTGGGTAAGAAATGCCAATTAGTAGGTGATGATTTATTTGTAACAAATACTTCCCGCCTAAAAGATGGTATTGAAAAGCATGTAGCAAATTCAATATTGATTAAACCGAACCAAATAGGAACATTAACAGAAACATTGGATGCAATTTATATGGCACAGAAAAATGGTTATACTGCCATAGTTTCTCACCGTTCAGGGGAAACTGAGGATAGTTTTATAGCTGATTTAGCGGTTGCAACAAATTGCGGACTAATTAAGACAGGCTCTATTTCGAGAACTGACAGGCTGGCAAAATATAACCAACTTTTAAGAATTGAAGAAGAACTTGGTACAAGTGCAAAATATTTGGGCAAAAAAGCGTTTGCTGTTTATTAAACATTATAAAAGGTGCGTTTTATTACGCACCTTTCTTGTAAATAGTTCGCAAATTATCTTGAAGTGTTATAATAGCCATGTTTTAAGGAGGGTTTTATGAGTAACTTAAAAATATACATGGATAATGACATTAACCAGGATTTAATCAAAACAAAGAAAATCGCAGTTATTGGTTTTGGCTCACAAGGTTACGGACAATCTTTAAATCTTAAAGATTCAGGCTGTGATGTTATTTTAGGTTTAAGACAAGGCGGTGCGTCTGATATTAAAGCTAAAGATTATGGTTTAACGACAATGAGTATTGCAGATGCAGTAAAACAGGCTGATATCATTCAAATTCTAATTCCTGACGAAATTCAGGCAAAGGTGTATAAGGAAGAAATCGAGCCAAACTTGAGAGCAGGGCAATATTTGATGTTCTCTCACGGTTTTAATATTCACTACGGATTTATTAAACCGCCAAAAGATGTAAATGTAATTATGGTTGCGCCAAAAGCTCCTGGACATACTGTAAGAAGCGAATATAAAGATGGGCGCGGTGTACCATCTCTTGTTGCCGTTTATCAAGATTATGACGGGAATTCTATTGAGATTGCTTTATCTTATGCTTCTGCAATCGGTTCCGGCAGGACAGGTATTATTGAAACAACCTTCAAAGAAGAAACCGAAACTGATTTATTCGGCGAACAAGCTGTTCTTTGTGGCGGATGTTCCGCATTAATTAAAACAGCTTTTGAAACTCTTGTAGAAGCTGGTTATTCCCCTTATATGGCATATTTTGAAGTTTGCCACGAACTAAAATTAATCGTTGATTTGATTTATCAAGGCGGAATTGAAGACATGCACTATTCTATCTCTAATAACGCTGAATACGGCGATTTAACAAGAGGTTCTAAACTTATTAATCCACAAGTTAAAGAAGAAATGAAAAAAATCTTGGCTGATATTCAGAGTGGTGAATACGCAAAAGAATTTATGGACGAAATGGCAAACGGCGGTAAAAAATTTAACGAACTAAGAAACGCTTCTAAAGGTCATTTGATTGAAAAAATCGGTTCTGAAATTCGTTCTTCTTTTAAATGGAATAGAGAAAATCGTTTGATAGATAAAACAAGAAATTAGCCTAATCGGCAATCACTTGTTTGTCCTTGTGGCTTATGGTAATTCTTTTCTAATTTCTTACAATAATTATGTATTTAAAATACAGTTCAAATTATTAGAAAAAGGAGTAAGAGATGAAAAAAACATTATCTGTATTAGCCGTTTTAGGTCTTGTATCTATTATCGGTTCTCAAAGCGCAAATGCTTTTGAGTGGTCAAGCTTAAATCCTGCTTATTGGGGACATTGTCCAAAATGTGAAAAGAAAAAAGCAGATTGTGGCTGTAAAAAGGTTAAAAAATGTGACCCATGTCAAAAAGTTGAAACACCATGCCCTACTGGTGCAGCTGCACCTTGTGTAAAGAAAGAACCTTGCAATCCTTGCCAAAAGGCAATACCTCAACAAAAACCTTGTGATACTTGCGATAGATTACAAGAAATGAATAAATAAAGTTATAAATAGGATGGTTTAGAACCATCCTATTTTTTCTGTAGAAAGTGCTTGCAAAAAAAAAATCAGCAAGGTATACTATAAATGTGATCAGGGAGCTGGTCATGATGATAAAAGAATATGGGAGCGTAGCTCAGTCTGGTTAGAGCGCATGCCTGTCACGCATGAGGTCGCGAGTTCGAGCCTCGTCGTTCCCGCCATTTTAAGAGGGTTTCAGACCCTCTTTTTTAATGCAATAAAAAACGTTCCAAAAACATTCTATTTTGGTATTTGTTTAATATAGTTAATAATAACAAAGTTGATGTAGTTCTACATCGAACTTCCCATCGTTATAACTAATGTCAGATATTACAGTTTGTGTAATGAAACGTTATTTATTTTAAGATTCCGTTGATATTATACTTCAAGCCATTTTGTGTTATAACAATAACTTTACCATTTTCAATTTTCTTGATGGTTTTTCTTGTCAAAGGCTTTACAATTAAATCATTAATACCATTCGGTTTATTTTCTGAAAAATTTTTCTTTAAAACGTCTTTAAATGAGTTAATTACAATGCCACTTTTTAATTTTGTCCAACTATCATCGTTTATACCATCTAATTCAAAAGTGGTAATAATACTTAAATCGTCCGAGGTCTTGTTTGTTTCGTCTAAAAGTCTTTCGCCATAATTAAACCTTGTATTTCTCGCTTCATTAATTGTGGTTTTTAGCATTTCTTTTGCATACGCTTTTGCTTTTCCATAGACAAAGGTTTGCCTTTCACTCATAGAATTGAAATCTGCATAAGTAACGGTTTTACAAAATTCTAATTCGTCATGATATTCTTTATCAAAATCTGCATAACTCATGCCAAGATGTTTTTGAGCTAATTCTTCAATATCGTAAAGAGTTGTAGTTGGATTGTTATGCTCTTTTTCTCCATTAGCATCTTCGATAGAATATTCAATTTTATCTTTTAAATTTTGCAATGACTTCATGTCTGCATCAGTTCTTGTTCTGATTTCTTGAACATCGAAATTGATAAGTTTTTCTTGCATGTATGGATAATATCTGTAGTGCCATTTTGGAATTATACATATATCTTGGTAAGCTCTGCAATTTGCAAATGCGTCATCAATTCTACGTTCCATCTTATATAGCTTGCTTTGTACGCTATCGGAAGTTTCATAAGTAAGTTTGGAGCGATTATAGTAATCAAGTTTATTATAATTATTTATAGCGTTTTTTAGGTCATTGTCACTATCTTTTTGAGAAGTTTTATCAGCTTGCTCTGATTTAATATTACTTTTTTCAAAAACATCCTCTTTTATTAAGTTATTAGAAAATGTTGGTAATGACATTAGACCAGCCATTGCTGCTGGAACAACAAGTTTTCTTGGAATCGCATTAACAAGATTTAAGCTGCATTTCATAAAACAATTTCCTTATATTTCTTTTTTATATTATATATAAAAATCATAAATAATTTTTTTGATAGTAATTATAAAAAAACATAGAAAAATTATGTATATTAACTTGAAATACAAAAAGTTATAGTTCTTTTATAGGTATAATGTTTTTCAATGATGAATTCTGTTTACTAAGATTAAAGCGCATACTTTTGATTTTATTAAATAAGATTATTTAAAAGCTTTTTCGTTGATTTTTATTGTCGTAAAATTTTGTAACGAATTTTGTCTATCTTTACTATATATATTGACAAATGTTGAAAATTTTTATATATTATCCCATGTAGAATAAAAAGGAGTTATATGAAAAAGTTAGTTATTCTTTTGGGAGCTTTGATGTTACTTAGCACTCAAGCTTTTGCAGTATCAGATTCTTTGTTTGTAGAAACAAATGTTTCAATGAAAAATTATTGGGAAAAAACAAACAAGTTGAATCAAAAGGTTATGCTTGTGGCACAACAATTGTACACGTCTAATAAAATCACTAAGCGTACACCTATTGCGATTGTAAGAAAGCCTAATATTATTAATGCAAATGCTAATACATATACAAGACAAATTACAATTTATACAGGCATACTATCCAGCGTGGATTGTGATGACGAGTTAGCTTATATTTTAGCACACGAAATTGCTCACGATTTAGAATCATACGGCGGTTACTTTAAGTATGTTGCGATGAATTTTAACTCTAAAAAATACGAGTTGAAAGCTGATACTGATGCCATTGATTTGATGGTTTCTGCAGGATATAATCCGATAGCTGCTATTACTATGGGGAACAAAATATTTGATGAGCCAATATTCGACTGGGGAATTTCTTACACACATCCAAAAGGCAGCAAACGACTTTTGACAATGTACAAGTATATTTTGGTTAAATATCCTCAATATTTAACAAGTTCTATGACACAAAATGCTTACTATAAGAATTTTGAGCAAACTTTGGAAAAAGAAATCAAAATAATTAATCAAGAATACAGTAGTCGCAAACTTAAACAAGAAAGAGTTTCTTTGTAATGCGAAAACATTTATTTGTGATATTATTTTTATCATCGTTTTTGTGTTCTGTTTTGGGTGGTTATGCTCAAGACAGAACTATTCTAGTTACTCCTGCGCAAGTAATTTCTACCTGCAAAAAAGGTTCCTTACAGGAAGGCGATTATGTAAAATTTAAAGTTGTAGATGGCAAAGGTGCAATCCCTAATGATACAGTTATTCAAGGTATTGTTAGAACTATAGAGGACAATGGTTTTTATGGAAAGGAAGCACAAGCTGTTATACAAAACTTTAAATGTGATGGTCATAAAATTGCAGGCGAAATTTATTTGCAAGGAAGTTTACACAAAACCGCAAATGAATTTGCCAACGGATTTTCTTCTGATTTTCCATTTTGGGTACGTGGCGGAGAAATTAACATTAAACCAAATGAAAAACAGTTTGTACTATATGTGAGAGAATAAAGATGAAAAAAAAGATTTTAATATTAATGTTATTGATAGTTGGAAGTTCTGTATTAGCTTCAGAGCAAATTCCGGTAAGAATTGTGCCTGCTGAACCTATTTCTACTGTGCATGATGAGGTTCAACTTGGTGATAATATAATGTTTAAAGTGCAAAATGATGTTTATTTAAATGACAAACTGATTTTTACAAAAGATGCACTTGTTTTTGGTACAGTTGATAAAATAGAAGATAATGGTTGGGCAAATGATAATGCAGAAATTCGAGTAGAAAAATTTAAATTACGAAATGCAAAAAATGAAATTGTAACAATTAAATCTAGCGTAAAAATAGATGGGTTTGAGTTGTTGAAAACAAAAGAAAATAGATTTGCTCAATTTTTTAATTATATAGGTGTTATTTTTAGAGGTAAAGAAATTGATATAAAATACCCAAAAGAAATGCCAATTTTTACAATTTGGTATGATTTATAAATTTATTGAACTAATCCTCTCGGCAGAATAAGAACAATTCTTTAATATTAAAAACGTATTAAAAAACTAGCACCTTTCTTTCCATATTTTTAATAAAATAAAAAGCCCTAAAATAACGTATAAACGTCGGTTTTAGGGCTTTACTACTTAAATATAAAACTACTTTTTATAATTTTATTGAATTTTATTACACGAGCAGAATTTAAGCGTTCTCCCTTGCTTGGAGCAATATCGGCATCGCAGGCAACACGTCTGCTTACGTATTCGTTTTATATATTTTTATTATTCAATTAATGTCGTTTGTTCAGTAACATTATCATCTGCAGGACATCCGTCTTCTGATACTCCATTAGAAGAATTGTCTGTATTTACAATTTTGTTCACTGAAACAACCGTATCATTATCTGTCAAGTTTTGTGCTCTAACACCTGTTGCAGGACGTCCTTGACAAGAAATATCACCGGCTTTAATTCTTGTTACAATACCGTTTGCTGTAACCATCATGATTTCGTCTTTTTCTTCAACAATCGTCAATGCTACAAGTCTTGACATATTTGACTTAAATTTAGTCGCAATTAAGCCGATACCGCCTCTATTTTGAGAACGGAATTCTGAAAGTTTTGTACGTTTTCCGAAACCGTCTGATGTTACAACAAGTAAATCTGCATCATAATTTCTCGGTACAATATCACAACCAATAATTGTATCAGCGCTTCTCAATTTCATTGAGTTTACACCTCTTGCGCTTCTACCTAAAGGTCTTAAATCTTCGATTGGGAATCTGATTGCCATACCGCAAGATGTACCGATAATGATTTCATCATTAGGATTTGCAAGTTTAACCCAATTCAATTTATCGCCTTCTTCAAGAGAAATTGCAATAATACCGCTTCTTCTGATATTTACAAAGTTATCAAGTTCAATTCTCTTAATATAACCTTTTTGAGTCAACATAATTAAGTTCAAATCATGTGAGAAGTTGCTTACAGGAACAACCGCAGTAATTCTTTCGCCTTGTTCAATCGGAAGAACGTTTACAATAGGAAGTCCTTTAGATTGTCTGCCACCTTCAGGGAAATCATAAACATTCAAGCTGTAAACAATACCCTTAGAAGAGAAGAACAATACTTTATCGTGCATCATCGCAGTAAAGAAGTGTTGAATATCATCATCTTCCTTAGTCTTGATACCTGCTTTTCCGCGAGTTGCACGGTTTTGGCGTTCAAATGTATCCAAAGAAATTCTCTTCAAATAACCTTGATGAGTAATAAATACAGCCATTGGAGTGTTTGGTGTCAAATCTTCAATTGTAACTTCACCTTGTTCAGGTACGATTTGAGTCTTTCTATCATCGCCATATTTTTCTCTATCTTCAAGAAGTTCACCCTTAATAATATCAAGAACTTTTTGTCTGTCAGCCAAAATTCCTTCGTATTCTTGAATTTTCTTTAATAACTCATCGTATTCATTTTTGATTTTATCTTGTTCCAAACCCGTCAATCTTCTTAATTGCATTTCTAAGATTGCGTTAGCTTGGTCAATATCCAAACCAAATCTGCTCATTAAACCAACACGAGCATCTTCGGTTGTTTTTGATTTTTTAATAAGTTCAATAACTTCATCCAAAGAACCCAAAGCAATTAATAAACCGGCCAAAATATGCGCTCTGATTTTTGCTTTTTTCAAGAAATAAATAGTTCTTCTTGTAACAATTTCAACCCTATGTTCTACAAATTCATTAAGAACTTCATACAAATTCAACAGTCTTGGTTGTTTACCGCAAAGTGTAACCATGTTTACACCAAACGTTGTCGCAAGTTGAGTGAATTTAAATAAGTTATTCTTAACAACTTCAGGCTTAGCATCACGCTTAAGTTCAATAACAATACGCATGCCTTCTCTATCAGATTCATCTCTTAAATCAGAAATGCCTGTAATTCTTTGTTCTTTAACTAAATCTGCAATTTTTTCAATTAATTGCGCTTTGTTAACCTGATATGGGATTTCAGTAACAATAATTGCTGTTCTTGTTTGACGTCCGCCACCACCAGGGATTTCTTCAATTGTAGCAACTGCAGACATTTTAATTGAACCACGACCAGTTTCGTAAGCTTGTTTGATATCATTCAAACCGACTATTGTAGCAGCAGTCGGGAAGTCAGGTCCTTTAATATGCTCCATCAAACCTTGAACGGTAATTTGCGGATTATCTATCAACGCAATTGTACCATCTACAACTTCTCTCAAGTTGTGAGGAGGAATGTTTGTCGCCATACCAACCGCAATGCCTGAAACACCGTTTAATAAAAGCATAGGCAGTCTTACAGGTAATACAGACGGTTCTTCTAGGGAACCGTCAAAGTTTGGTACAAAATCAACTGTTTCACAATCAATATCAGCCAACATTGATTGTGTAATTTTGTGCATACGTGCTTCTGTATAACGCATTGCAGCCGCGCTGTCACCATCGACTGAACCGAAGTTACCATGACCATCTACTACAAGATATCTTGTATTGAAGTCTTGAGCCAAACGAACAAGTGCTTCATATACAGAGCTATCGCCGTGTGGGTGGTATTTACCAAGAACTTCCCCTACAATACGAGCGCATTTCTTAAATGGCTTATCAGGAGTCATTCCTAATTCATTCATTGCGTACAAAATACGTCTGTGAACAGGTTTTAAACCGTCCCTTACATCAGGAAGCGCACGACCAACAATTACACTCATCGCGTAATCAATATAGCACTTCTTCATTTCTTCTCTAATATTAACAGGTACGATTTTACCGTCCGAAAACATATTTTGCTGAGCCAAAATCCTTCTCCTCTATCCATTTTCCCTAAAGTGGAACTCTATCTAAACAAGCTTCACTTAGCCTGATACATCCCATTTATACTATATATAGTAACATAAAAAAGGTTTGTGTAAAGTAAAGGTAAAATAAAATTTTACATGCAGATGCAAGGTTTATTTACATAATATATACTCTTTAAATCCAGTGTTTATACAGTTTTAAGGTTTGTAACAAGTTTAATAAAAAAGAGCAATTTTTAAAAACAAAAAAGGTACGATATGCATTAATGTTAATAATAATACCAATAATAATTGCCAATGTTCATTCTGCAGTATGGCCTTTTTACTTTATTTTATATTTACCATATATAGCAGAGCAATTAATATATGCTATTATAACTGTCGACTATAAATATTTATATAAAAGAGTACATTTATTTTTTAGAAGAAAAAAATTAAATAATGTAATTTTTATGATAAAATATGGGAAATGGTGGTGTGTTTTATGCAATATAACTTAGCTTCATTGTTTATTCTGTTTATTTTATATTCTTTCTTTGGTTGGTGTATGGAAGTTCTTGTAACGTTATATACAACTAAAAAATTGGTTAATAGAGGTTTTTTAATAGGACCGTATTGTCCTATTTATGGTTATGGAGCTTTA
>OIYY01000361.1_pt1 | contig 32931 bp, 25 predicted proteins | sample 1588341 | NCBI WGS metagenome assembly OIYY01 (sample SAMN03283287) | human gut metagenome | biome: human-associated habitat; material: feces | host: Homo sapiens | place: Peru | collected 2012 | reverse complement strand
CGTGTCTTACTTGAATTTTTTTATGAATTTTTGCAATTTAGTCTTGACTTTTTCAAAAGATTTTATTTCACTATTCACCCAAACACAACATCCAAAATCATCATAACGCAAAAGCCGATTGCAAAGGAGAATGTTGAAAGATTGTTGTGCGTGCCGAGGCTTGCTTCGGGGATGAGTTCATCCACCACAACATAAATCATTGCGCCTGCCGCAAAAGCCAAAAGATAAGGCATTGCAGGTGAAATTATGCTGAACATCAAAAGGGTCAGCACCGCAAAAATCGGCTCAACAGCTCCGCTCAAAGTTCCAATCAAAAAGGCTTTTCCTCTGCTTTTGCCATGTGCAAGTTCCGGCAAACTGACTATTGCGCCCTCGGGAAAATTTTGAATTGCTATGCCGATTGACAAAGCCATTGCATCTGCCAAAGTCACATTACATTCGGGCGACAACATGCCCGCAAAAACTATGCCGACCGCCATTCCCTCCGGGATATTATGCACGGTTACGGCAAGGACTAATTTTGCCGTTTTGGACAGATTAAGCCTCGGCAAAACAGCATCAACCGCAGGCAAAAGACCTACTCCAAGCATAAGCCCCATCGTTGCAGGCAAAAACGACAGTTTGCCCAAATTTTCGCTCTGTTCTATGGCAGGGATGAGCAACGACCACACGGAAGCCGCCACCATAACTCCTGCCGAAAATCCCAAAAGCGGTTTTTGGAGCGACGGCTTCATTTGTTGCCTGAACAAAAGCACACACGCCGCACCAAGCGTTGTTCCCAAAAACGGGATAAGTATCCCTAAAAATGTCATAGTATCACCTATTTATACTATGAACAACCCCAAATTAAGTGAAAAGACAAGCGTATAAAGAAAGTGTTTTGGCACGCTGTAGGCTGTTGAGAAAGGTTCTGAATTTCGTTTTCTTGTGAGCGGGAGCTGTACATAGGTACCGCCCCCGAGCAAAAAACGGAAAACGCTAAAAATGCTGTAAGTTCAACACTTACGGCATTTTTAAAACCCCTCCGTCAACACTTCGTGTTGCCACCTCCCCTTTTAAAAAAGTGGAGGCATAAATCGGTTGAATATATAGGCGTGTTTCAGGAGCTTTATCGACAGTCTAATTCTTTATTTACGAATCGTAAAAAGTCTTACCATGCTCGGTTTGAATTCGCTCCTCAACAGGATATTCAAAGCCCGGATTGTCGTTGAGAATATCGGCAAAAAGTTTTGCTTCATACTTTGCCATATTCAAATCATGAAGAATATAGTTGCCACAATTCTTTGGATTTGCACCAGGGACTTCGCCCTCATAATCTGCACAATATTCAAACGCTCTGATCATCAAAGGCAAAATTTCCTGCGGAGTAGGATGACCTTTAACAATCAAATAACAGCCTGTGAGGCAACCCATAGGACCCCAATAAATAATTCTGTCCTTCCACTCCTCATCATTGCGGAGGAATGTTGCAACAATATGCTCGATTGTGTGCATAGCGTTTGGATGAATTACCGGCTCTGCATTCGGCTTTTTCATTCTTATATCAAAAGTTGTGGCAAACTCATCGCCGATGGTGTCGAGTCTTGATTCATAAATACCCGGCACAATGCGGTTGTGGTCTACCTGAAAGCTTGGAATTAAGTCCATATTATATCTCCTTTGTTTATTATTTTCTATATTTTAATATTACAAATTCCACGGTCAAATCAATGTCACCCGCTGTTTTCAAGCGGTTCTTGTTTTCCTCGCTTGTGCGATAAAAATACGGCGTCATAGAAAACAATTCAAACAAATCCTCGCTTGAAATATGCACCTTTTCGCTCACCTTTTCACGCTCAACGAGTTGCAAAATCTCGCTGTCGGGAGCTTTTTCGTCATTTCTGTACGGAACATCATACAAAAGCTCTTTCATCTCGATAAGATGATTTTCGCCGGGAATAACGCTGTAAAGCACTCCGTCATCCTTGAGCACCCTTGAAAACTCCCTGTCGTTGAACGGAGCGAAAAGGTGAATTGCGGTGTCTATGCTTTTGTCCTCAATCGGAATTTGCGAAAGGTTGGCAACGAAATACTTGCCGTTTTTGTTGCTTTTTGTGGCAAGGCGCACCATTTCTTTGCTCAAATCAAAGCCGTAAAGCTCACCGTCATATGTATCGTAATACCCATCGCCACAGCAAATATCAAGAACCGTGCCTTGCATCTTTTTGCCAATGTCGTTTTTGAGCACATCATAATAGCCTTTTGCCAAAAAATTATGCCTTGCGTGTGCAGAGTCCCTGCTGTCGCCCTTTTTGTCGCCACTCTTGTTGGTGAGCAACAAATTAACATACCCCTCCCTTGAAAAATCAAAGGAGTGGTTGTTAACACATTTTAGGCTGTTGCCGTCAACGCTCAACTTTTCTCTGCACTTTGGACAAATAACAATCCCCATTACTTTGTGAAGAAGGTCAAGAATGCCTTGTATGCCATATAAACATCAACCTTTGCAACAACCTCGTAAGGTGCGTGCATGGAAAGGACAGGCACACCGACATCAATGGTGTCTACATCCAAATTTGCAATATACATAGCGACAGTTCCGCCACCGCCTGCATCTACCTTGCCAAGCTCGCCTGTTTGCCACAAAACATGGTTTTCTTCAAGCAAAGTCTTAACCCAGCTTGCATATTCCGCACTTGCGTCCGATGTTCCGCTCTTACCTCTTGCACCCGTAAACTTTGTTACGCAAACGCCGTTGTTAAGAAAGCTTGAATTATTCTTTTCAAACGGAGTTGACCAAGTTGGGTCGTAGCCTGCGTTTACATCTGCGCTGAGGCACTTTGAATTGCGAAGAACATCTCTGCCCTCGTAGCCCTCAAGTCTTGCCAAATCTTCAATGAAATATTTGAGATAAGAAGAATTAAGACCTGTGTTGCCGTCCGAACCCGTTTCCTCTTTATCGGTGAGAACTGTGATTGCCGTGTATTCGGGTGCTTCGTCAATATTGAGAATAGCCTGAAGTGCCGGGTATGAGCAAACACGGTCGTCATGACCGTATCCGCCAATCATACTTCTGTCAAAGCCGATGTCATCAACGGTGAAAGCAGGCACAAGTTCAAGCTCGGCAGAAAGGAAATCACGCTCAACAATGCCGTACTTTTCATAAAGAATTGAGAGAAGATTGAGTTTGATTCTTTCGCTTTCTTCATCATCCTTGAACGGACGGGAACCGATGACAACATTGAGTTCCTCACCCTTTACAAGTTCGTTTGCCTTGCGTGTGAGCTGATCTGCACAAAGGTGCGGAAGAATATCCGTGATGCAGAACTTCGGCTCGCCTTTTTCTTCGCCTACACGAACATCAACAAATGTTCCGTCATTTTTGCAAATTCTGCCGTGAAGTGAAAGCGGAATAGCTGTCCACTGATATTTTTTGATTCCGCCGTAGTAGTGAGTTTTGAAATATCCCAAGCCTTCCTGCTCATAAACAGGACATTGTTTGAGGTCAAGACGAGGTGAATCAATGTGAGCGGCAGAAATTCTTACGCCGTCCTTGATGCTTCTCTTGCCCTTTACGCAAAGAATGATTGCCTTGCCTCTGTTCATATAGTAAACTTTTTCGCCCGGTTCAAGAGCGTCGCCGAATTCATCAAAACTTTGGAAACCGTTTGCCTGAGCCAAATTCTCTACCCAAGCGGCAACCTCTCTTTCGGTTTTGCAAGTGTACAAAAAGTCCTTGTATCCCTCGCAAAAATCATCACATTCCTTGAGTTCGTCGTCGGTCATAAAATCAACACCGCACTCTTTTTTGTTAAAAAGCATTTCTTTCAACTGCTTTGCCTTTTCGCTCATAAGATTACCTCCAAAATGTTATCTGTTTGAACGGCAACATCTTCGCCGTTGTTATAAATTATATAGTCGCAATTGTCAATAAAATAATCCCTGTTAAGCTGTGCCGACATACGAAGCCGTGCCTGCTGTTCGGTTATATTATCCCTTGCGACAATCCTCTTTATTCTTATATCATCATCGGCAAGAACACCGATTACCTTGTAGCAATCGTTTTGCAAATTCGCCTCAAAAAGCTGTGACGCATCAAGCACGGTCAAGCCGTTTGCCTCCTCCTTGCACCTTTTGATGATTGCAGGGTGGAGAATTGCGTTGAGCTTTTTGGTGTGCTCCGCCGTGTCAAACGCTCTTGAAGCAAGAAGTTTTCTGTCAAGTTCGCCGTCTTTGACAACATCCTCGCCGAATTCACTTGCAAGTTCTGTCAAAATCGGAGCGTTCTTTGCAGTCAGTTCGTGTGCGATTTTGTCGCAATCAATAACCTTGAAGCCTTTTTGCCTGAAAATCTCACAAACATAGCTTTTGCCTGCACCTGTCGGACCTGTAAGCCCCACGGTGAACGGCTTTGTTAAATCTATTATGCAAAAAGCCGCCGCACGAATCAGTCGATTGTAAACCGCCATACCTACTCCGTCTTTGTGCGGAATTCGTGCGTAAACCTTTTTTGCACCCATTTCGTCAAGCTCTCGCAAAGCGTCAAAAAGTTCCTTTGCCTGACTCAAATCGTCATTTTCTTTGCCAAAGGTTACCTTTGGAATTGTCACCTCGTCATCATCAAAACACAGTGCAAAAGCACCTTTTTGAGCATTGACAAATTTCTCGTATTCCTTCTTGTCGGCGTTGACGATAACCACCTTTGCCTTTGGTGCATAGTGCTTGTATTTCATACCCGGTGAAGCGGCAACTTCATCATTTTTCATTCCCTCAAGCACCGCCGGAGCAACCGTGATTTCGCCGATAACGGCTTCTATCATTTCTTTTGTAATTGCTCCCGGACGAAGAAGCGTAGGAACATCGGTTGCAAGAGTGATGACCGTGCTTTCCACGCCATACTCACAATCTCCGCCGTCAATGATTCCGTCAATCTTGCCCATCATATCATCAATGACATATTTTACCCTTGTCGGTGACGGCAAGCCCGAAGTGTTTGCGCTCGGTGCGGCAATCGGACAACCGCTCGCCTTAATCAGCTTACGTGCAATCTCATTTTTTGGCATACGAACGGCAACGGTGTCAAGTCCGCCGCTGACAACCTTGCCCACCTTGTCCGACTTGTTCAAAATAATTGTAAGCGGAGCTGGGAAAAACGCATCAATAAGCGCCTTTGCCTTTGGTGTCACCTCTTTTACAAGAGGCACAATATCTTCTTTTTCGGCAATGTGAACAATCAGCGGATTGTCTGACGGTCTGCCCTTTGCACGATAAATGTTGTGCACCGCCTCGTCATTGAGAGCGTCTGCACCCAAGCCGTACACGGTTTCGGTCGGAAAAGCAACAAGTTTGCCCTGTGCAATCATTTTGCCCGCCTCTGCAATATCATATTCACTTGTGCCGAACAACTTTGTGTTCATCGTTATTCTTCTCCCTGTGAAGCCTTTAATTTTTCAGCGGTATCCGCTGTAATAAGTGCGTCAATAAGCTCGTCCATATCGCCGTTGAGGATTTGTTCAAGCCTGTATAATGTAAGTCCGATTCTGTGGTCGGTAACTCTGCCCTGCGGATAATTGTAAGTTCTGATACGCTCACTTCTGTCGCCTGTGCCGACCTGCGCCTTGCGTTCGCCTGCAATTTCTGCATTTTGCTTTTCTCTTTCAGAATCAAGCAATCTTGCACGGAGCACAAGAAGTGCCTTTTCTTTGTTTTGGTGCTGTGAACGCTGGTCCTGACATTCAACAACCGTGCCTGTCGGAATATGGGTTACTCTGATGGCAGATGATGTTTTGTTGATGTGCTGACCGCCTGCACCCGAAGCACGGAATGTGTCTATCTGCAAATCCTTGTCAAGAATTTCAAAATCAACCTCTTCTGCCTCGGGAAGAACCGCAACCGTTGTTGTGGAAGTGTGAATTCTGCCCTGACTTTCTGTTTCAGGCACACGCTGAACTCTGTGAACTCCCGATTCAAACTTAAATCTTGAATAAGCGCCGTCACCCGTGATGCTGAAGCTGATTTCCTTATATCCGCCAAGTCCTGTTTCGCTTGCAGACAAAACCTCTGTCTTGAAGCCCTTTGACTCTGCATACATAGAATACATACGATAAAGCACACCTGCGAAAAGTGCACTTTCCTCACCGCCTGCACCGCCACGAATTTCAACAATAACATTCTTGTCATCGTTAGGGTCACGAGGAAGAAGAAGCACCTTAAGTTCTTCGCCAAGTCGCTCCATTTCGTCCCTGCTGCTCTCGAATTCTTCCTTTACCATAGCGGCAAAATCTTCGTCAAGAGAGCTGTCGCCGAGCATTTCACGGCTTTCTTCATTTGCTTGCTTTGCGGTTTTGTATTCTCTGAATTTTTCAACAATCGGAGTGAGCTGTTTCATCTCTTTCATCAAAGCGGTGTAGCGTTCCATATCTGCCACAACTTCGCTTTGACAAACAAGGTCGTTCACTTCCTCAAATCTTTTTTCTACTTCTTCAAGCTTATCAAACATTATAATTCCTCACTAAAAATTATACTTCGTTCCGCTTTACACTGCGGATGTTTTTTTCTATCTTGCTTCGTGCAACGGTAACCAGATGTCCGCAACCAAGGCACTTTATTTTAAAATCTGCGCCGACACGCAAAACTTCAAACTCCTTGCTTCCGCACGGATGCGGTTTTTTCACCGTCAAAACATCGCCTATTTGAATATCCACAATGTCACCGTCCTTTACTGATCTATAACTAAAATATTATATCACTATTCTATATCTTTATCAATAACATATTTTATTGCGTTCTCTCATAGACTTTACTACTAAAGTAAAGGAATGATTAGAATGAATTATTATCCGGAGGGTATAAATTTTACGGACAGAAAATTCGCCACAGTGAACGAAATCAAATCGGCAATTGCAAGCGGTGAAATCATCGAAGGCAAGGTTTTGCTGTGCGACAAGGAGCACAATCTCCACATTGATTTGGGGATTATGAGCGGAATTATTCCGAGGTGTGAGGGTGCTCTCGGAATAGAGGAGGAAACCGTGCGTGACATTGCCTTGATCAGCAAGGTGAACAAGCCCGTAGCCTTCAAAATAGTGGCTGTTCGGCAGGATGACTACGGCAACGACTATGCGGTTTTGTCACGCAGAATAGTTCAGCTTGAATGTATGCGTGACTTCATTTCTCCGCTTGAATGCGGCGACATAATCACCGCAAGAGTGACCCACCTTGAACGGTTCGGAGCGTTCATCGACATAGGTGCCGGCATAAACTCGCTGATACCGATTGATATGCTGTCGGTGTCACGAATCAGCCACCCGAGAGAACGAGTGTACATAGGACAAATTATACAAATCGTATTGAGAAAAAAGGAAGAACACAAAATGACCTTTTCGCTGAAAGAACTGCTCGGCACTTGGGAGGAAAACGCATCAATGTTCAGCGTTGGCGAAACCGTGACGGGAGTTGTGCGAAGCATTGAAACCTACGGCGTTTTTGTGGAACTTACGCCAAACCTTGCGGGTCTTGCCGAGCCTTGCAAAAATCTCGAACCGGGTCAACGGGTATCGGTGTTCATCAAGTCGATTTTGCCCGACAAAATGAAGGTGAAATTGGTCATCGTGGAAGCATTTGACGATTTTGACTCCCCTGCCGAACTGTCCTATTTTATCGACAGCGGAAGAATATCACATTGGAAATATTCACCCGACAATGCCATTAAGTTGGTTGAAACAAAGTTTTGAATACAGTAAAGCCTTATAAAAGGTTATTGCAAAAATTATTTATTTATGATAGTATGTAAAATAGACTTATATACTTTTTAGAGATTAAAAGAAAAGAGGAGGTGATGTTTTGCGCAGGCAGAAGTACAACTACTTTGATGACGACCCCGAGGAAGAAAAGCTCCAAGAGGAAGTTCAAGAGCTTGTTGACGAGTTCACGGAATCACAAGAGCAAGCGCCGACCTTGATTGAGCACAAACCAAAGAAACATTCTGTTATCCACAAAATCATCGGCTTCTTTAAATCAATCTTTTTGGGCTTGGTGCTTTTGGTGACGAACACCTACAAGAGCATCAAAAAAGATATTGACGACACAGCCGAGGAAGCAAGGGTTGAGGAACTCAAAGAGCAATACGAAGAAGAACTTGAAGCAGACGGCGAAGCTCCGGAACAAGCGGAACACGAAGCAGACCTGATATACGCCGAATCTGAAGAAGAAATCCTGCAAAGACGCACAATGTCACCGTGGCTCAGGGCAATTATCGTATTTTTGGTGGCAATTGTCTTAGTCGTTGTAGTCATTGTTACAGCGGTTATGAACTCGGCAAACGCAGTCAATTCACGACACCACGAGTTTGAAAAAGATGCCAACAAGGTCTACACCCGGTACACCGAAAAATACGGCATTGCAAACTACAAATATATGAGCGAATACGAAGTAAAGGGCTATATGCTCACAGGCGTTTGCATTGTGAGAGAGGTTGATTTTGACGACAACGGCAAGTCCGAACTTCTCATTTGCTATAACGACAATGACGAATACTACGAGGATGTTTGGGGCTACAAGGGCAACGATTTTGAACAACTTTATCACAAAAAAGTGCCTCAATCCTCCAACAGAAATGACGATATTTGGGTGAGCATTTATTCAAACGGCAAAGCCTTTTATCTTGCGGAGCACAGTGCTTCCGACCTGTCGAAAGTCACTCTGTTCAAACTTTCCGGCGGTAAGTTCAAGAAAAAAACCACTGCCGTGTACAACACGGAAAAGTATTCATTTGCGATGAAATCACGCAATGTGACCGACTGTTTTGAACGCATAAAATTTGCTGTTTTGCGAGAAAACGCAGCGTCAACCACCGTTGACAGAACACTTGACGCAACAGATTCTTATGCAGAAAAAACGACCAAAAAACATATTCAAGCCTCAACAGACACGGCAAAATCCGCATACCATGCAATAGTCAAGGAATACACCGCAAAATACGGCGAAGCAAAACTTGAAACAAGTGCCAAAATGCCGTACATCAGCGGTCTTGCAGGAGTTAACCTTATTGACTTTGACGGTGACGGCCAGGAAGAGTTGATGCTCATCTACAAGCGTTCGGTCAGCGAGCGTGACGAGGATTACGAGGGCAACTATGTGTCCGTCGAAAAAGAAAAATATTATTGCGACATTTATTCGTGGAACGGTCACAACGCCATCCAGGTTTATCAGGATGACGGCATCGGCAACCTATACAACGATGAGGACAGCGCATACTATATCCTCAAAAAAGACGGCGACAGATATTTCTATTGCACAAACAAATTCAAATCGAGTGATTACGGCAGATTTGTGTCGGCAACATCAAAGATGATGCGCTTCAACGGTCAAAGTTTTGAACAGCAGTTCAAAGCAAACTACGAAACCGAATACGGCTACACAAAGTACTACATCGACAACGAGCGAGAATACAAAAATTCGTTCACCGAAAACGGTGGCTACACAGTTCCGTTCTTTGACGGCGAGAATGAATTTGACAACAGCAAGTGGAACGTGTGCTTTATGAAGGGCAACAAAGAACAGTTGAACAACATCAAGCTCCAGCTTGAAAAGACGCAAAACACCATCAAATCGCTTCGACAAAAAGATTGATATATCAAATTAAACAAACCTCCCGAATACGGGAGGTTTGTTGTTGATAAAATCGTCTGCATTTAACCATTCAGTCGTAAAATAAATTTTTTATAAAGTCAAAATAAAATTATTGTAAAGGATTTTTTTGAGTGATATAATATTTTTGTTTAATTTTTTAATAAAGGAGTTTTTCTATGGCTAAAAACAAAAGCGCTGTTGCGGAAAAGCCGACAACAGGAGCAAAAAAGTACATGAAGCCATCAGAGATTGCCACCTTTGGTATCGGACTGTTCGGTGTTGCTTTGTTGACCGGATGGATGCCAGACTACACGATGACATTCTTTGCTGACTTTGCATTCAAGGGCAATGGCTTTGATTCCACCCAACTTGCACACATAATTCCGATTGTTTTCGGTGTTGCCGGCATTGTCGGTGCGTTGTGCGAACTCATCATCGGTGTTTTGGTTGACAGAACACGAACACCGCTCGGCAAGGTTAAGCCTTGGGTCGGCTTCGGTGCAATTCCGCTTGCCATCATCTCTATGCTTGTGTTTGTTGCACCAAACACATCATCATTCACACTTGCAACAATTTGGATGTTTGTGATTTACACACTTTACACTGCGGTTTCCTGTGCGGTTGAATCACCGTCAAACTGCTTCGGCGCACTCTGTTCGCCAAATCCGAGTGAGCGTTCAACAGCAATTTCTATTTCTTCGTTCCTCCGTTCGGTAGGTCAATCCGGCGGTCAGGTTGTAATCATTGTTGTTCCGCTCATTATGAAAGCACTTATGGGTCAACAACAGTACAAAAACGCCGAAGGTCAAGGTCTTGACCTCATCATTTCAACAGCCGTTTGTGCTCTCGGTATGGTAATCTTTGTTATGATTTTCTTTGCAAACAACAAAGAGCGTGTGCCATACACAAGCGAAAAAGTTTCGCTCAAAGAATCCATCAAGCTTGTTTTCACAAACAAAAACCTGCTTATGGTTTCGCTTACAAAATTGTTCGGCTTCGGTCGTGGTGTTTACGGCACAGTTTCGCTTTACATAGCCGTTTATCTCCTTGGCTCAAAGGGATTGAAGCTCGCACTTATGCTCCCTATGGGTATCGGCACAGCAGTCGGCACTTTGCTTGTTAACCTTGTGCTCAAAAAGTTTTCAACAAAGCAAACATTCATCCTTTTCTGCGTTTACGGTGCATCTGCAATGGCAATTTTGTACCTTGTATCAAAGGGTGTAGGCTTCAACAGCAACCTCATCATTCCGTTCCTCATCCTCAATTTCTTCTGCGGAATTCAGCACGGCAACACCAACACAACACCAAACATTATGATTGCCGACTGTATTGACGAAATGGAATACAAAACAGGCAAGCGACAAGAAGGTCTTGCTTATGCCGGCTACGGACTTTTCTCAAAAATCGCATCGGCAGGCACAAAATATCTTGCACCGTTCCTTGTTTATACTTGGTCGGGCTACCACTTCTCAACAAGCCAAAATGTTGCTTATGCCGCACAATCGGACGAGGTTCTCACAAAGTTCCTTGCAATCTATACAGTAATCCCTGCTATCTTTGTAATTCTTCAATTCGTTCCTATTCTTTTCTATGATATGGTAGGCGAAAAGAAAGAAAGAATTACTGCTGCCCTCCTTGAAAAGAGAGCAAAGGAAGAAGCAGAAAAAGCAGAAGAAGCCGAAACCGTTTCGGCTGAAGTTGCGGAATAAGGAGGGATATGCTATGACAAAATCAAAAAAGGGTTTTAACACAGGACTTTACGGCGTAATTGCAGGCATACTTGTTGCCGCAATTCTCGTTGGAATGACTGTTTTTGCATTCACCACCAGATACAATGCTTTTTCTCCTGAAAAGGTTGCACAGTCTTATGCCGACACAATCGTTCAAACAGGTGACGGCTACAATGCACTCAAGGTTTCTTTGGTTTCAAAAAATCAAAAGTTCGGCAATTTTGTAATCAACGCTTATATGGCACCGTATGTAAATGACAACAGCGGAAAGAAAAAAGGCGAAAAAAAGATTGAGCAGAACAAAGAAATCGGCACAGGAAGCAAGAAAGAAGCAAAGCTCCTCGACACAGTTTACAACACCATGTACGACTACTATGACGAGCTTATAAAAACAGTCGGACTTCAAAATTATGACGAGTTCTACAGCCTCTATTTTGCAAAACTCAAAGAGGTCAGAGTGGCTGTTCTTCAAGACGATTATATGGACACAGACTTTATGTTCAGCGTGTTTGAGTCCAATGTTCAGACCTATGCAAACAAGTTGACAGGAACGAAAAAAGTGCTTGCAGCCGACGAAAAGACTGTTCTTCAAAAGGCTTCAACAGGTGCTTATCAAGAACTTTACGGCAAAAAATACAAGCTCACAACAACCGTTACAGACACAAAAGAACTCTCAAGCGATGAAGTAAAGGCTTATGTCAAAGGCTACAAGGACAGAGTTGTTCCTATCATCCAAAAGAGCGAAGCGGTTGCCGACACGCTTGATGACAAAAAATCCGAAGCAATGAAATCTGCGTTTGAAAATCTCAATGTTGCAGACAGCATTGAAGCAGTTGACGAGTGCACCGTTGAGGTCACAAATCAAAACGGCGATGTCGTTGCAAACACAAAGGTTTATGTTGTCAGAATCGGCAACAGCTGGTATGTTGACAATTCAAACACCGACACTGCCCCGCTTTACATAACAATTGTATAAGTTCAACACGGTTCTCCCCTTGTTTTGCCAAGGGGAGGTTTTTTTATTTCCAAATTGGAAATATTTACAAATGTGTTACAAAATTTACAAAATAGCAACATAAAATACTTGATATTTGCGTGATTATGTTATATTATATATATACTTATTGGGTAAAACCGAATTTTCCGATTTTTATTACTTGATATAATTATTCACAAAAAGATAGGAGTGAGCGCTGTGATAGAATTCAGAGATGTAACAAAAGTCTACGGCAGCAACGATACACACGCCCTCGAAAATGTCAACATCAAAATTGAGGACGGCGAATTTGTATTCATTGTCGGTTCATCGGGTGCAGGTAAGAGTACTTTTTTGAAACTCATTATGCACGAAGAAAAGCCGACATCGGGCGAAGTAATTGTAAACGGATACGCTTCAACAAAAATGAAGAAGCGTCAAGTTCCGTACTACAGAAGAACAATGGGAATAGTTTTCCAAGACTTTAGAATTATTCCGAAAATGAGCGTTTACGATAATGTTGCATTCGCAATGCGTGTTATCGGAACAAAAGAAAAAGAAATCAGAAAAAGAGTGCCATACATTCTTCAGCTTGTAGGACTCAGCCAAAAGGCACGCTCAATGCCAAACGAATTGTCGGGCGGTGAGCAACAGAGAGTTTCGCTTGCAAGAGCACTTGTTAACAATCCCGACCTCATCATTGCGGACGAGCCTACCGGAAATGTAGACCCTGAAATGAGCCACGAGATTGTTGAACTCCTTACAAAAATCAACAACAGCGGCACAACCGTTGTTATGGTTACTCACGAGCACGACCTTGTGCGTACATTCCAGCGCCGTGTTATCGTAATCCAAAAGGGCAAAGTTGTATCCGACACACCTGACCCAACCTTTGCAAAATTCAAGACCAAGGAAACAAAGAAAGAAAACGATATGTTCTACTTTGAGCAAGATGTCAAGAACGAAAACCTGACAGAAGTTTTTGAGGACTTGGAAGAAAGTGATGCGCTCAACACAGACGGCATTGCTTCATTGGCAGAAGAAAAAACCGAGGGCACTGTTGACCTCAACGAATTGGCACAGGGAGGTGAGCAATAATGTCCGGAGCAAGTTTTAGATACCTGATAAAAGAGGGCTTTCACAACACTTGGACAAACCGTATGATGTCTGTTGCATCAATATGTGTATTGCTCAGCTGTTTGGTTCTCATTGGTTCAGCTTCAATGATTTTCCTGAACATTGATTCTCTTGTTCAAAAAATCGAAAACGAAAATGTTATTATGGTGTACATTGATGACGAAGCAACAGATGCCGACATTGACGAATTGGGCATTGAACTTCAAAATCTCAACAATGTGCAAAAAATCGAATTTGTTGCAAAAGAAGACGCTTGGGCAGAACAAATTGCAACAATGGACGAAGCACAGGCAGAATTTTTCACCGAGCAAACAGATGAAATTCCGTTGCCTGACGCATACAAAGTTACGGTTAAAGATTTGGAGCAATTCACCACCACGGTTAAGCAAATCAAAAAGCTCAACCATATCGACACCGTAAGACAAAACACTGACCTTGCAAAGAAGCTGGCAAAAATTTCAAACGGCATCAGCATTATTTCAATCGTTATAATCGCTGTTCTCTTTGCAATCTCTTTGTTCATCATTTCAAACACAATCAAACTTACTGTATATTCTCGCCGACTTGAAATCAGCATTATGAAATCTGTCGGTGCAACAAACAGCTTTGTTCAGCTTCCGTTTGTTGTTGAGGGTATCATCCTCGGCGTTGTGGCAGGTGTTCTGTCGTTGTTCGCCGTTTGGGGAATATACGAGCTTGCCATCAACCGATTTGGCGATGTGTTCAGCTCAATAGGTTTAGATCCGCTTAAATTTACAGATTACGCTTGGATTATGCTCGGAGTATTTGTTGCTATCGGTATTGTCAGCGGTGTTGGCGGTTCGCTCATTACTATGAGAAAATATCTTACAAAGGAAGGCAGTGAGATAAGTGCGGTTTAACAGCAAAAAAATTATTTCTTTGATATTGTCACTGGCATTTGCTTTCAGCATTGTAGGCGGAACAACATCCACCTACGCCGCAAGCACTTCTGCCCTTCGTGACAAGCAGAAAAAAATTCAAAGTCAGATTGACGCAGCTCAATCAAAAATCAACAAACTTTCCGGTCAAAAGAAAGACACAGAGGAGTACATATCTGCTCTTGATGTAAAAATTCAAGCACTTAAGGACAAAATCAGCACCCTTAAAGCAGAGGCAAATGCTCTCCAAAGCAACATTGACAAGGTTAAGAAAAACATTTCGGACACAGGTGCACAAATCAACAAAATTCAAGCCGACATTGATGCAAAGCAGGCTGAATTTGACAAGACCTTTGACGAATATTGCCAAAGACTCCGTGCAATGTATGTTTCGGGTCACGCAAGCAACCTTGAAGTGCTCCTCACAAGTTCCGACATCAGTTCAATTCTCACCCGTTCAGAGATGATTAAATCTGTTTCGCAAAAGGACAGCAAAACTCTCAACGACCTTATGGACAAGATGAACGAGATTGAGAAAGACAAGGCAGAGCTTGAACAAAAAAGATCACAGCTCAAGAAAGACAAGGAAAAGCTCCAGTCACAAAAGGACAAGCTCGACAGCAACATTGCAACAGTCAACGCTTCAAAGAAAGAACTCGACAAAGAGGTTAGCGAAGCAAACGCAATGATGCGCAAGCTCAACAGCCAAACCGCCGAATACAAAGAAAGCATTTCGGACAACGAGGAAGAAATGGCTCGAATTGAGGCACAGATTGCAGAAGAAATCCGCAAGGCTCAAGCCGCAAACACAGGCTCAACAAGCGGTTCTCACGGAAGCGGTGCATACAGCGGAACTCTTGGTTATCCAACAAGTTCACGCAGAATTTCCGCAGGCTATCCAAACTATTCAAGCGGTCGTTACCACGGCGGCGTTGACTTCCCTGTTCCGTCAGGTTCAGCGGTTCATGCTGCTGCATCCGGCACGGTAATCATTGCCAAAAACCTCAATTACAGCTATGGTCACTATCTCGTAATCGACCACGGCAACGGACTTTCAACCCTTTATGCACACAACACCACACTTCTTGTAGGTGTAGGCTCACATGTCACAAAGGGTCAAGTTATCGCTCGCAGCGGTTCAACAGGAAACTCAACAGGTCCGCACTGCCACTTTGAAGTGCGTGTAAATGGTACAAGAGTAAATCCATTCAATTATTTATAACAGAAAACTTATTATGGCTCCCCTTTTAATGTTATAAAGGGGAGCTGTCGTGCTTTATGCACGACTGAGGGGTTAAAAGATATTAAAACTAAAACCCCACCGACTCGTTGTACTCGTCACCTCCCCTTGCTTCAAGGGGAGGCATATTGTTATGCCATCAATAGAAGTTTTTATTCATAAAATAAGCGTAATTCTTTATTTTTTAATATAATGTAAAAAAATATAAAAAATAAATAATTTTTCTTTTACTTATAATAATAATTGTGGTAAAATTATTATGTAGAATTTTACGGAGGTGCAGAATGAATAGATATGCTAAAAAAATTGTTTCTGTTTTGATGAGTGCGTGCTTAATATGCACAAGTGCGGCAATCTGCACACCCGTTGGCGCAAACACAACCCAATCGCAGGAACAACGCAAGGAAGAGCTTGAAAAAAAGCTTGAAGAAACAAACAAAAAACTCAAAGAGCTTGGCAAGGAAAAGGATGACGCACAGGAATATCTTGATGTAATCGACACCAAACTTGACACACTCAAAGAACAGTATTCTATCACTTTAAGCGAAGTGAACGAAACTGAAAACAGGGTGCACAAAACGCAGGAAAGCATAAGCACAAACACCCAAACGCTCAAAGAAATTGAAGTGAGCCTAAAAGATATGGAAGCTCAATCGGTAACTCTTGAAGCGGAATACGATGATGTTTGGCAAAAATACTGCCAAAGAGTCAGAGCAATTTATGTCAGCGGTGAAACCGAAAGCGTGCTTACATTTTTGCTTTCTTCCGACGGAATACAAAACTTTTTGACAAGGCTTGAAATGGTGTCTGCCGTTGCAAAAAAAGACAGCAAACTCCTGAAAGAGATGAACACCAAAATAGAGCAAGTCCAAACTTCACGCAAACAGCTTGGCGAAAAGCGAGAAGAGCTGAACAAAACTCAAAAGGTGCTCAAGTCGGACACCAAAAGTTTGAAAATTCAACAAGTTTCGCTCAACGAAAAAGAAGCCGAAATGAAGAAGAAAAAATCGGCTATGGAAAAGCAACAGATTGAAGCAAACACAACACTTCAAAAAATCAACGACCAAACAAAAGAATATTCAGAGCTTCACGATATAACCCAAGAGGAAATCGACCAAATCGACAACGAAATTAAGGAAGCTATCAAAAAGTACCAAAACAAGCAAACAACCACAAAAAAGAAGAAGAAAAAGAAGCCGACCACAACAAAGCCGACTGCTACCAAACCAAACGAAACAACAACCGAGCATGTGACAGAACCGACAACCGAAGAAGAAACAACAGAGGACGAAATCTCCTCCGACTTCATCAATATGACCTATCCTTGCCCTGATCACACAAGAATCACCTGCGCATTCCACGGCTACAGAGGTCACAACGGCTGTGACTTTTCAACAGGCGGAACAACAGGGCACAAAATCGTTGCTGCGGACAGCGGTACGGTCATCATTTCAAGGGACATCACCTGCGACCGTGACACCTGCAAAAAGAGTTACCACGGCAACGGATATTGCAGCTACGGCAGATACATTGTTATTATGCACGACCGCCCTAACAGAAACGGCGAAACTGTTTACACGCTCTATGCACACAACAGCGTTCGCTCTGTATCGGCGGGTCAGCATGTAAACAAGGGTCAGCAAATCGCACTCAGCGGTTCAACAGGGAATTCAACAGGACCTCACCTTCACTTTGAGGTCAGACTCGGCGACGGCTCATACAATGACGCCGTAAATCCGGCATATTATTTGCCATAATTCAACAAGACAAGCAAAATAAGGGGCATTCATTTTGAAACCAATCATCAAAAAAAGCATCGCAATATTAACATCATTAACTATGCTGTCAACCGCAAGTGTCAGCGTATACGCACAAGAAAGCACAACCGTGGCGCAATCTTCTTCATCAACAGCGCAAAGCACCACAGGTGTTGCAATGACGGACGCACATGGCAAAGCTGTCACCAACCAAAACGGCGAAACCGTGACAATGTCGCCCGAGGAAGCACTCAATCAGCAAAAAGTTGACCTTGAAGCAAAGCTCAAAGAAAGCGAAGAAAAACTTGCAAAATATCAAAAAGGTCAAATGGCAACCGAGGAATACATCAACTCGCTTGATGAAAAAATCGGATATATGAACCAAGATTTGAGCGTTCTTGACACACAGATTAATTCTGCCCGTGAAAAAATCAGGGGTTTGAAGCAGGAAACAAAACAGTTGAAAAAGGCAATCAAAAAGGTTCAAAAGCAATACGATGAAACTGCCGAGGAAATCGACGAACTCAACAAATCATTCCAAAAAACCTACTCTGCATATTGCCTGCGAATGAGGGCAATGTACATATCGGGTTCGGACAGCATACTCGTTGCACTGCTCACAAGCAAGGATATCAGCCAATTTTTGTCACGATACGAAATGATAAAGGCTGTGTCAAAATCTGACGCAAAACTTCTCAAGGAAGCAAAGATAAAGACAAAGCAAATCAGCGAAAAGAGCGACAAAATCGCCGAACAAAAGGCAATGCTTGAAAACAGCAAGGCTGTGCTTGACGAAAAGAGCGCCATCATTGAAAACGAGCGTGACGGAATCGAAAGCAAGCAGGCAGAAATCGCACAGAAAAAGATTATTCTTGCCCAGGACAGAGCTGAAAGTGACGCACTCCTTGCAGAATACGCACAAAAAACACAGATGTATTCCGAATACAAATACGAGGACGAGGAACTTTTGAAGCAGGTTGATAACGAAATCAGCAGTGTTTTGAACGGACTCAAAACTCCTGAAGAAGCAACCACCGCCGTCAAGAGCGACAAAAACGACAAAAAGAACAACACCACAAGCGAGAACAATTCTTCTCCGCTTTACTACAATTCCGCAGGTGTGCTCAACTTGACCTATCCTGCACCGGGACATTACTCTGTTTCCTGTGCATATGGCAGATACAGCTCCGGCAAGGCGCACACAGGCACAGACTATCCTTACCCGGTCGGCTCAAAAGTTGTTGCCGCACAAAAGGGTATTGTAATCAAAACAAGAGAACTGAATTATTCATACGGCAAATATGTTATGATTTATCACGGCACAGACAATTTGGGCAGAAAAATCGTAACCCTCTACGCCCACAATTCACAGCTTCTTGTGAGCACGGGACAAACAGTAAAAAAAGGTCAGCAAATCGCAAGAGGCGGTTCAACAGGAAATTCAACAGGACCTCACTGCCACTTTGAACTTATCATTGACGGAAGCAAGGTCAACTCTGCGCCGTATTTGAGCAAATAATAAAATGAACAAAATAAATTATCAAAAAGAATTAGACAAAATCACAGACAGCCTAAACGGAGATGTTCCAAAACTGTTTTTGCACTCGTGCTGTGCTCCGTGTTCAAGCTACACGCTGGAATATTTGAGCAATTATTTTGACATCACGGTGTACTATTTCAACCCGAACATCTCACCAAAGGCAGAATTTGACAAGAGATACGCAGAGCAAAAGCGATTGATTGAAGCTCTGCCGTCAAAGCACCCAATCAAGTTGGTGTGTGGCGAATATGACTACAACGAATTTTTGGAAATAGCAAAAGGCTACGAGGATGTTCCCGAAGGTGGCGAACGCTGTTTCAGGTGCTACCGTATGCGACTTGAAAGCACGGCAAAGCTCGCAAAGGAACAAGGATTTGATTATTTCTGCACAACCCTTTCAATCAGTCCGCTGAAAAACAGCCAAAAAATCAACGAGATCGGCTACGAAGTTGCAGAAAAATACGGCATAAAATGGTTGCCGTCGGACTTCAAGAAAAAAGAGGGCTACAAGCGTTCTATCGAGCTCAGCCGAGAATATCAGCTATACAGACAGAATTTCTGTGGCTGTGTTTTTTCAAAGGAGAACAAAGATGAATAAACCGTTGGCAGACAGAATAAGACCAACTGAACTCTGCGATGTTGTGGGGCAAAAGCACCTGCTCTCCCCCGACAAAGCGCTATACAATATGATTCAAAACGGCGACATACCGAACCTGATATTCTACGGGCCTTCGGGTGTCGGCAAAACAACGGTCGCTTCAATCATTGCAAACAAAACAAAGCGTGCGTTGAGAAAGCTCAACGGCACATCCGCCTCAACACAAGACATCAAGGACATTGTGGCAGAAATAGGCACTTTCTCCGCACCAAACGGAATTTTGCTTTATCTTGACGAAATTCAGTATTTCAACAAGCGCCAACAGCAATCCCTCCTTGAATACATAGAAAACGGCAAAATCACACTCATTGCCTCCACCACCGAAAACCCGTATTTTTATGTGTATTCGGCAATACTCTCCCGTTCAACGGTGTTTGAATTCAAGGCACTCGACTGCAACGATGTTATGCCTGCTGTGGAACGAGGCTTTAAATTTTTGGAAAAAGAAAACGACATCAAAATCACCTATCCCGATGAGGTTGTGAAAAAGATTGCACTCGGCTGCGGAGGTGATGTTCGCAAAGCACTCAACAGCGTTGAAAACTGCTACTTTGCCACACCGACAATTGACGGAGTAAAAGCCGTAAGCATTGAAACTGCGGAGGAACTGACGCAAAAATCGGCAATGCGATACGACAAAGACGGTGACGAGCACTACGACATTGTGTCGGCATACCAAAAAAGCATGAGGGGTTCGGACACAAATGCCGCTTTGCACTATCTTGCAAGACTGCTTGAAGCCGGGGATTTGCCGTCGGCTTGCAGGCGACTTATGGTGTGTGCCTGCGAGGATGTCGGGCTTGCATATCCGCAGATTATTCCGATTGTCAAAGCGGCGGTTGACGCAGCAATGATGGTCGGCATGCCGGAGGCAAGAATTCCGCTTGCAGATGCGGTTGTTCTTGTCGCCGAATCACCAAAATCAAACAGCGCCTACGAAGCGATAAACGCAGCAATGGCAGATGTGAAAAAGGGCAATTTCGGTCCTATTCCACGGCATTTGCAAAACAAGCATTATGACGGCGAGGATGCAGAAATCAAAGGACAGCACTATGTCTATCCTCACGACTGTCCAAATCATTGGACAGAGCAACAATATCTGCCCGACAAATTGAAAAACACAAAATACTACAAATACGGAACAAACAAAAACGAACAGGCTCACAAAGATTATTGGAGCAGAATTAAGGGCGAAAAATGACGAAAAAAGAACGAGCGTTAAACGCAATTGAGGTCCTCAAAAAAGAATATCCCGAAGCGATTTGCTCGCTCAATTCCTCAAATCCATTTGAGCTTTTGGTGGCAGTCAGGTTGTCGGCACAGTGCACAGACGCAAGAGTGAACCTCGTCACCCCCGCACTGTTTGAAAAATATAAAACGCTTGACGACTACTGCAACGCCGATGTCAAGGACATTGAAGAACTCATCCATTCCTGCGGATTCTACAAAAGCAAGGCGACTTCCATAATTGATATGGCAAAAGGCGTGCGTGACCGCTTCGGCGGAGTTGTGCCCGACAATATTGACGACCTCATCACCCTAAACGGAGTTGGCAGAAAAACGGCGAACCTCATTGTCGGCGATGTTTACGGCAAGGAGTCAATCGTTGTTGACACTCATATGATAAGAATTGCAAACCGAATCGGACTTGTGAACGAAAAAGACCCGAAAAAAATCGAGTTTGCTCTCAAAAAAATAATACCGAGTGAAGAAGGCTCGGATTTCTGCCACAGGATAGTACTTTTCGGCAGAGATATATGCTCGGCAAGAAAGCCGAAATGTGACATCTGTCCTATGGAATATAATTGCAAAAAGGTTGGACTAAAATAATGAACAGGGAAAACATAATATTGATCGGAATGCCCGGCAGCGGAAAAAGTACATGCGGCGTACTTGCTGCCAAGGCCTTGCTGAAGAATTTTTTTGACACAGACCTGCTGTTTCAGGGTCTTGAAGAAAAGAAACTTCAGGATATAATTGACGAAAACGGCATTGAATACTTTTTGACTGCCGAGGAGCGAACAATTTTGTCGCTCGACATAAACGCAACCGTTGTTGCAACGGGCGGAAGCGTGGTTTACAGCGACAAATCCATGGAACACCTAAAGAAAAGCGGAAAAATCATTTTTCTCAATTTGAGCTACGACACAATGGTTGACAGAATAAAAAACATTACAACCCGTGGAGTAGTTGTCAAAAAAGGTGATTCGCTCAAAGATATGTACAACGAAAGACTGCCTATGTATCAAAAATGGGCAGATGTGATTATTGACTGCGACAGCAACACTGTTGAACAAACTGTTGCAAAAATCGTTGAAGCTGCCGAGAAATAAAAAAGTCTTGATTTCATACACTTAAAATGGTATGATAGATAAAATATTCTAATATTATAATTTAATGGGAGGTTGTTATGAAAGAATACGGTGAAAAATTCGTAAAGGAAGGACTTACATTTGATGATGTTTTGCTTATTCCTGCAAAATCCGATGTAACTCCTGACGGTGTGTCGCTCAAGACAAAGCTCACAAAAAACATCAGTCTTAACATTCCGCTTATGACTGCGGCTATGGATACTGTAACCGAATCAAGAATGGCTATTGCTATTGCTCGTGAAGGCGGTATCGGTGTTATTCACAAGAATATGACAATCGAGGAGCAGGCTACCGAGGTTGATAAGGTTAAGAGAAGCGAAAACGGCGTTATTCTCAATCCGTTTTATCTCTCCCCTCATCACAGCGTAAAAGACGCAGATATGTTGATGGGTAAATACAAAATCAGCGGTGTGCCAATCTGCGAGGATGACGGCACTCTTGTTGGTATCCTCACAAACCGTGACCTTCGATTCATTCAGGATTACAGCGTAAAAATCTCTACCGTAATGACTCCTAAAGAAGAACTCATCACAGCAGTTGCAGGCACAACTCTTGAAGAAGCAAAGAACATCCTTATGAAGTCAAAGGTTGAAAAACTTCCTCTTATTGACGAAAACGGCAAGCTCACAGGTCTTGTTACAATCAAGGACATTGAAAAAGCCGTTAAATATCCAAACACAGCTCGTGACAGCAAGGACAGACTTCTTTGCGCAGCCGCTCTCGGTGTAACAGACGATGTGCTCATCCGTGCACAGGCTCTTTACGAAGCAGGCGTTGACGCATTTGTACTTGACTCGGCTCACGGTCATTCAGAAAACATCATCAGAAATGTTACAAAAGTTAAGGAAGCATTCCCTGATGTTTCTCTCATCGCAGGTAATGTTGCAACAGCAGAAGCTACCGAAGCGCTCATCAAAGCAGGCGCAGACGCTGTTAAAATCGGTATCGGTCCGGGTTCTATCTGCACAACCCGTATTGTTGCAGGTATCGGTGTACCGCAGATTACAGCCATTTACGATTCAGCTGCTATGGCTGACAAGTACGGCGTGCCTGTAATCGCAGACGGCGGTATCAAGTATTCGGGCGAAATTGTTAAAGCTCTTGCTGCAGGCGGCAGCGTTGTTATGGTCGGCTCACTCGTTGCAGGCTGTGACGAAGCACCGGGCGAAACAGAAATCTATCAAGGTCGTCAGTTCAAGGTATATCGTGGTATGGGCTCACTCGGCGCTATGAACCACGGTTCTGCTGACAGATACTTCCAGAAAGGCTCAAAGAAGTTTGTTCCGGAAGGTGTTGAAGGTCGTGTTCCTTACAAGGGAGCTGTATCAGACACAATCTATCAGATGATGGGTGGCTTGCGTTCAGGTATGGGCTATGTCGGTTGCCACACAATCGAGGAGCTTCGCCAAAACGCACAGTTCATCAGAATCACAGGCGCAGGTCTTGTTGAATCACATCCACATGATGTTTACATCACCAAGGAAGCACCAAACTATTCAGGAAATAAATAAGATTTATTCATTCGCACAAACAACCGCCTGCATACCTTGCCGGCGGTTTGATATTCTGACAGGGTGAAAATATGGCGAAAACGGCAAAAAACAAAAAACGAATAGAAAAGTTCAAGCGGTTTTTAAAACGGAATATGACACCCACATGGGCAAAGCGATTTACATATCAAGTTGTAGCTTTTTTGGTCAGCGTTTCAATGCTTGTTATGGTGGTTTCGTACGCATTCAACAAAACCTTTGACGAGCACGATTTGAAATTTGTTGACGGATTTACAATCACGGCTCACACAGGTGCGTACAACACGCCCGACAACTCTATGGAATCGCTCGAAAAGGCAATTGAGCACGGTGACGCTTCGTTTGAAATTGAGGTGCGACAGCGACCTAACGGCACAATCGTTATGAGCAACGACATCATCAACACCAATTCGGACGGCACGGAAATCACCGCCGCTTTTCAACGAGTGAAAAAAACCGATATGCACCTAAATCTTGACATCAGAGAAACAAGGGTGCTCAAAAATCTTCACGATTTGATAGTTGATTACAGCCTCACCGACCGTGTGACACTCACGGGAATTGAAGTTTTTCAGGCAAACAAGGTCAAGGAAAACTGCCCGGGAGTTGAATATTATGTCAACTATATGCCAAGCAGAATTAACATTTTCACCGAAGATTATCAGCAAAAAATCATTGATATGCTGGAAAAAACGGGAGCTATAGGCATAAATTGCAACTACAAATACGCATCACGAACCTTGTCGAATTTGTTGCACAAAAACGGCTACAAACTCTCAATCTGGACAGTTGACAGGAAGTACCAAATTAAGCGTGCACTCGTCAACACCGCCGACAACATCACAACCCACAACCCGCAAAAGGTTCAGCACATCATCAACAAATGGGGAAAATAAAAAAGCAACCGTACTCTAATCGGTCACCAATTTACAAAAAGAAATTGATAAATTTATGTTAATAAAACGCTCCGAGATAATATTCATCGGAGCGTTTTTAATTTATTTTAATATCGACAGCCACTTGTCTGTGAGTTCGAATGTGTCGTTTTCGAACAGGCTGTTGTGGCATCTGAACACCATATCAACAAACAAGAGCGATTCTATTCTCTCCTTTGACGAAAGCGGAGCAAAGTATTCCACAAGCTCGGCTTTTTTCTTTTTTACATCGTCTGTTGTGTCGGTCAATTCCGTACCGATAAATCTCGCAATATCAAGTTCAAGCGGTGCAATGTAGCCGATTGGGTCAATGGCAGTAATCAAATCATCGCTTTTCATAATATTGTATCTGTGCATATCGCCGTGCACAAGGAAGTATTCGTCATTGCCGAAAACATCGTCATACAGTTCATTTGCCTCGGCCACAAGTTGCATAATTTCCTCGTTGCGATAAACAAAATTGTTTTCGTCAAGTTTGCCGTGAAGAATGCTTGAATAATTGTGGAATTTGCGGCGGTCGCTTTCGCTGATTTTTATATCCCGATAGCTATCGAGAGCCTTTTTGAAAAACTCAAGCACGGTTTTGTCATCCTTATCAAAATCAGGCAAATCGCTGTCCATCTGTTGCATAAGAATTGCCGAACAAGTGTCGTCATAATCATACAGTTCACACATAAATGTGGCAGGCAAGGTTTGAAAACAACTTCTTTCAGGCTCGTATCTGTCAATAAACGGCGGAATCATTTTGAGCACGCAATTGCCGTATTTTATGCTGTTTGCCAAAAAGATGATACCAAAGTGCGAAGTCTTGACAACTCTGTAATCGGTTATCTGCCATTTTTTTAGAAGATTTGGAATTTCGTTTTCAAATCGGCGACTCCAATTTTTTGTCTGTGACGGATAATTCTCAAACAAATATCTGTTGAGCCTGCTGACGCTGTTGAAAATTTCTCTGTAATCAACATTGTTGTCCCTTGCATTGATAAGTGCTTCAAGGTACTTCAAATCAGCAGGATATGTGAGCTTGAAATTATTGTTAAAATCAAAATACAACTTGATTTTGCTGTCCTCCGGCAACTGCTGGGTCACCTCGGTCAGCTTGCTTTCGGGGTCGAAATTGTCATAAAGCAGTTTGAAATCAAAGCCCTCCGGGGACTGCATAAGATAATATCTGTCACGATAAACCTTTTGCATATCATAGCAACCGAGCGAATCGGTGATTGCCTGTGCGGTTACAACAGCAGAATTTTCATCAAGAAACGCAAAATATTTGTCAATGAGTTCTCCTGTAATCATCGGACGAACCGCATCGCAAACAATAACCTTATCGCAATCATAATTTTTATTGATATATTCAAGTGCGTTGACAAGCGAATAATTGCGTGTGTCTCCGCCGTTTGCAAAACCCACCCTGTCGTTTCCGGCAAGGTTTGTCAGATAACTTTTGTTTGCCTCAACATTTGTGACAATCAGCACCTTATCCACGGTTTTTGCCTCAAGAATTGCATCAACAACATATTCAATTACCATTTTGCCGTTGATTTTGTGGAACTGCTTTGGAACATTCGAACCAAATCGAGAACCCACACCGCTTGCAAGAATTGTAACTATATTCATACTACACCTTTATTTTCTTGAAAAAAGTCGTTTAAAGAATGACGGCTTTTCTTCTTTTTTACTGTCTGCCAAAACGGCATCAATAACTCTCTTTGAATTGTTCTTGTCAAGGTTGACAAAGAAGTTTGTTACTCTGTCAATATAATCATTTTCGCAGTCTTTGTCAATAATTTTAATAAGTGCGTCAACCGCACTGTCCAAGTCATAGCAAACAGGACCGAAGCCGTCTCGCTCATATTCAAAGAAACCCTTGTCATAAGTTTGTGTTTTGTAGAACTCTTCCTTGTCAAACTGTGTGTAAACAATAGGTTTTTTGAGATATGCAAAGTCAAAAGCTATGGTTGAATAGTCGGTTACCATAACCGATGATTCGGCAAAGACTTTGTTGTAATCAATGAAGCCTTCGTTGATTGCAAACACATCGTTTTTCTTAAAGTCAACAGCCTGCTTCCTGAAAATAGGATGAAGGCAGAACAAACCGGTATAGCCCTTTTCTCTCATCTTTGCAAGCAAACGCTCATCATTGATAAGACCGTTGTAGAATTTATAATAATCAGTATTTACAAAACCGTCATAATAAACGCTTGATGTCTTGTTGTCATAAGCACCCTTGATGCTCTTTCGCCAAGACGGAAGCACAAGGAGTTGCTTTTTTCTGTCATCATACAGAGCATCAAAACGAGGCAAGCCTGTAATCACGCATTGATCGGCTGTCATATTATATCTGCCGTCAATAATCGCCTGACGCTCTTTTACGCCTGTATTGAAGAAGATTTTGATATTTTTATTGTAATGATTGAGCCAAGCAGAACAGTCACCACAGTTTACACCGTGATTCATAAAATAGAAATCAAAGTGATACATATCAACAAAATACTGCCTGTCGTCCTCAAATGCATTGATTGTAAATTCTCCGGCACTTGAAGAAATGATTTTGTCTGCAAGAAGGAAATAATACTTAAATTTCTCATCCTCAAAATACAGAACTTCACCGATAGCCTCAAGTCGTGACTTAACCTTATCACTTGCAGATTTGCCAATTGTGAAAATTGGTCTGACCCCTTTTGGAGTGTGCTCGCAAATATACTTGAACACAACCTCACCGCTGTCACCTGCGTTGTCAATTCTGTCGGAGAAAAGCCAAACACTGCCCTTTTTCTCCTGCTCTTTTTTAAACTTCGGGAAGCCTGCTCTTATTTCTGCAAGGTCATCTCTGCCGATTTCTTTAAGGTAATCAACGCAAGCTTTTTCAGCATTTTCCACATAAGCTTTAAGGTCTTTAGGAACGGAAACCTTAATTGCCTTTCGCATACATCTGACAATATATTTGCCATAAGCCTTGTAAGACGGTCGGAAAAGATTTCTTGTCGGAACAAACTTACTGTACGACATCGAAACGGAAGTTTCCTTTTCGCCAAATGAAAAATAAGGCTTAAATGCAGTTCCGCTTTCATTCACATATTTCAAATCGAACTTGCACTTGCAAACATAATGATAGCTTGCATGACCTGTCTTTTTCACAACATTATATGGGTCATACGGTACAAGTTCGGGTGTTGCCTCTTGGTTGCCAAAACGAAGTTTAAATTTCACTTCTCCGTTCTTTGTGCATCTAAAAATCCACTGTGCAACAAACACATCTACAAAAATATTATCGTCTTTTACATCAAGAGAAGCAATTTCACATACTATTCCCTTTTGCTTCGGTAAAACAAGCGACCACGCATCCTCATAATACAAAGAGCCCGACTCGGCATCAAAATCAATAAGTTCAAACAATTCCTTGCCATACTTGATCTTGAACGCTTCGTTCCTCTTGTACATTGTTTTATGCTTTGGATTATTAAGCAAAATGTAATCATCAATTTTGCCAAGGAGGATTTTTGCAAGCTCAAAATATTCCCGCTGTTCTTTTTCATCAAGAACTTTTAGATAATGATCATACCCTATTCTCCAAAAGAGGTCATAAGCAATCATTGACTGAACATACAGAATAACCTCGCCGTACATTTCCTCGCAATATTTCATAAGTTCCATATGATAATAAACAAGAGAATTGATATAAAACGCTTTGTCCAAGACCCGATTGCTACTCGAAGAATCGCCCTGATTACGGCGTCTGTAAAAATAAAGAGACTCACAAATTAAGCCGAGTTTTTTCTTTTTGAGCATTATCTTATTGATAAAAACAAATTCTTCACCAATCTTCAATCTGCTGTCAAATCTTATGTCACCGAGTGCATCGCTTTTGATAAAAGTTGTTTTTGCGGTAGGTTGAATAGAGAACAGTTCTTCTTTGTTTTCAAGGTCAAAAATTCTTGTGCCGTTTTGAAATTTATAATCTAATGAATGAAAATAGTTACATCCCTCAAAAAATTTTATTCTTGAAGCAAGAACATCAATCTCATCATAATGTTCTTCAAAAAACTTGTAGGCATTTTCAAATGACGAAAGTTCCCACTTGTCATCAGGGTCAAGGAAGGTGATATACTTTGCATCTACATACTGAAAAGCGGTGTTTCTGGCATTGCTTACACCGCCGTTTGGTATTTTTTTATACACAATATTGTCAGGATACTGCTCCTTATACTTGAGGCAAACAGCCTCGCTGTTGTCAGGTGAGCCGTCGTTAATCATAATAAGCTGGATTTTGTCAAAGCCGATTGTTTGATTGACAAGTGACGAAATGGCTTCTTCAATATAATCCTCTACATTATAAATCGGCATAATTACCGAAAACAGAAACTTATGTTCATTTTTAGACATAATTGTTCTCCCTTAATCAGACTTGTGTTTTATATCAAAACTCTAAAATCTAAAATAATAATATCATATTAAATTCTGTTTTTCAACCTCATATACTTACCACCTCACCGACAAGTTATTGCACAAAAACAAAGGTGCATACAGATTTATTTTACAATTCTATTGATATATCCAACATTTTAAAGTATAATAAAGAATGGCAAAAATCGGATTAATCGTATTAGAAGAGGAAGCAAAATGAACAATTCACAATTTGAGTATAAGGTTTCTATAATTATTCCCATATACAATTCGGAAGAATATATCGCAAACACCCTCAATTCATTGGTCAATCAAATATTTGACATTGATGAGATGGAGGTGCTTATGATTGATGACGGCTCTGTTGACAGAAGTGCCGAAATCTGCAAGAAATATGCCGAAAAATACAGCAGTTTCAAACTGTATCAAAAAGAAAACGGCGGTGTTTCCAAGGCTCGTAATTTTGGAATAGACAAGGCTCGAGGAAAATACATTATGTACCTTGATGCCGACGACACATATTCGTGCGAAACCGTCAAAAATGTTGTCGCATTTTTTGACGAGCATTATGACGAGATTGATGTTGCCACCTTTACTTTGGTCAGATACACTTTGCCTGATAATGAAAAAATGTCTGCGCATATGCGTTATGCAATTATGCGTGAAACAGGAATTTACGATTTGACAAAAGACGAAAACATCTTTGTTGTGCAGACCACAATGAACATCTGCATCAAAAATCGTTTTGCGGAAAACAAGCATTTTGACGAAACTATGATTTCTGCCGAAGACCAGAAATACATCACAACCAATTTGCTTGACAAAATGAAAATAGGCTATTGCAGAGAGGCAAGCTATAACTACTACAAGCACAAAGGAAGTGCAACAAGCGAAAAGCTCTATCCTCAATTTGCATATGAGCCTGAAATGAAATATTACGAATGGCTGTTTTCGCTTTTTGAAGACGGTCAAATTCCAAAATACATTCAAGCACTTGTTTTTTACAATATGATTTGGAAAAACAACAGCAATCTGTTGTATCCTTGGCATTTGGAAGGTGAAGAGTACAAAAAAGAATACAGCCGATTAATCAAGCTGCTCAACAAAATTGACACAGATGTCATCGTTGCTCACCCAACCTTGAACAATTTTCACAAGCAGTACTTCCTTTGCCTAAAGGAAAACAATCCGGTTTATCCTTTCGTGTCAAAGCGTGGAGTGTTCTTGATTAATTCCGACAATTCCAATGTGACTTATCTTTGCAAAAAGATTGAAATTGTCATCAAAAGAATACGCATAAAAGACAACAAATTTGTATTTTTGGGTCACATCAAATCACCGCTGTTCAACTATTTGGACAAACCGACCGTTGTGGCATACGAAAACGGCAAAAAAGTTGACAATGACATTGATTTGTTCCTTTCTTCGTTCAGCTACTACGGTTGCAAAACAAAAACAAACAATTTTTGGGCATTCTACTACACAACGCCTGTTGACAGCAAAAAATCAATCGAATTTTTCATCAACATTGACGGAATGGATTGCATAACCAAGCTCAAAGCATCCGTGCACAACCCATTTTACGACAATATGTTCAGCCAATATTTCATTGCAAACACCGAGATAAAACTTGACGACAACAAGATTTGCATTGCTCCTCTCACTGATGAGGAATTCTGGGCAGAAAGAGATTCAGTCAACAAAAAATACATTAAAGATATACGAATTTTCAACCACCGTGAAAGCTGTAAAAAATATTCAAATCGCAGAATTTGGCTTTATTCCGACTGCTACACCGTGGATTACGACAACGGATATTACCAATTCCTGAACGATTGGAACAAGCAAGACGGAGTTGAAAGATACTACATCATCACTAAGGATTTCAGCAAAATAAGAGCGCAATTTACGCCTGAAATGTACAATCAGTTGGTTTTGTTCGGTTCAACACAGCACAAAGATTTGTACATCAATGCCGAAAAAATCCTGACCTCGTATTCTGAATATCCAAGCATAAATCCGTTCACTGACGAGGACGAAGAAAACGACTATATTGACCTCTTGAACTTTGAGGTTATTTATCTTCAGCACGGTGTTTTGCACGCAAAATTGCCGTGGTACTACTCACCTGAAAGCCGATTGGCTGAAAAAGTTGTCATCTCATCACCGTTTGAGAAAGAGAATTTCATCAAAAACTACGGATGGCACGCCGATCAACTCATCGAGTGTGGTATGCCACGATACGACTATATCGACAGAAACGCACCTGCAAAGAACAGAATTATCTTTGCTCCATCGTGGAGAAGCTATCTCATCGGCGACCTTGCCGTCAACGAATCAAAGCCACAGCGTGATGCCTGCATTGCAAAGCTGAAATCATCAAACTACTACAAAAACATCACCGAATTTCTCAACAGTCCAAAACTTCACAAGCTGTTGGAGGACAACGATTTGTACCTTGATGTCAAGCTACATCCAAATTTCTACGAGCCGTACAGACAGACCGTTACAATCAACAGCGACCGTGTAAACATCACAAACAACAAGGTTGATTTGAGCGACTACAAAATGTTCTTGACCGATTTTTCATCGTTCGTTTTTGACTACGCTTATCTCAACCGCCCTATTCACTATTTTGTGCCTGACTACATCGAATTCATTTCGGGTATGAACCACTATCGTGAACTTGATATGCCGTATGATGAGGCATTCGGCACACTTTCAAAAGACCCGCAAGGAGCTGTTGACGCAATCGAAAAAGCAATCAACAACGGCTTTGAAGTTGAAGAACCTTTCAAGGACAGAATGGAAAACTTCTACTATCCGCTTGAAAATTGTTGCGAGGATTTGTACCAATATCTTATGTCTGAAAACAAGGAGGAAAAGTAAATGAACAAGATTACAGTTATTCTTCCGCTATACGAATTGTGCTCGGATGTCAAGCGTGCAGTCCTCTCAATAAAGCGCCAGAGCATCGGCAATGAAGTTGAGCTGAAAATCGTTGATTTTCGCAAATTCAAAGCTCCGAAAGACTACTACAAAAACAAAAACGGCAATGTTCCCGACTTTGTAAAAACCGACAAAAAGGTTGCAAAAATCAAGGATATTCACGAATATCTTGACGACACGGGATTTGATTTTGAAATTGTTTCTGCCGACAAGGAAGCGCCGTACACCGCCCTCAACACCGCAACAAAAAGTGCAACCGGCGAATACATCATCTTCCTGTCACAAAACTGTGTTTTTACAAAAGATATTCTCGAAATTATGTACAACCGTGCAGTCGAAAAAAACGCTGATATTTTGATTGCAAATTCAATCAAACAACGAGGCAAGCAAATTGAAATTTCGCCTGTTGCAACCGAGGTTTACAAAAACGACGAGAGCAAGAATTTTGCCGAAAATCAAAGCGTTTTAATCAAAGACAATTCCATATACAACAAGCTGTTCAAGACAGATGTTGTTCGCTCTGCCGAGGCTGAATTTTCAAGGCTCAACACACCGAGAAACATTGAATTTTTGACAAAGATTTTTGCAAAATCAAGCAATGTTTATTTCATAAATCGTGACGCATATCTCTGCGATTTCAAGCGTTTTTACGAATTTGAGCACACCCACAATTTGGAATACAACCTTGAATGCGCAGACTCGATTTTGAGAACGGTAAATTTCGCTTCGAAATTCACAGACAAAAAGTATGCAAAAAATCTTATTTCAAGCTATATTTCTCCGCTGTTTGAAAACGCTCAAAACTCTGTAAACACAGAAGTCCGAGCAAAATGCGTTGAAATCCACAATGCTCTCGCAAGCGCTTATCCCGACAGCAAAGCAGTCAAGGAACTTGCAAAGAAGTATCCTGTTGCCGAGCAAAAGAATTACAACAAGATGAGCGTTATACTTTCAAAAGCAAAACACAAAATCATACATTAAAAAATTAGAGATTGCCATATACGGCAATCTCTTAAACTGTCGATAAAGCTCCTGAAACACGCCAAATATTATCAACCGAATTATGCCTCCACTTATTTATAAGGGGAGGTGGCAACACGAAGTGTTGACAGTAGGATTTTAAAAATGCTGTAAGTATTGAACTTACAGCATTTTTGGCGTTTTTCGTTTTTTGCGAACAAGCGGTACCATCGTAC
>OIYY01000358.1_pt1 | contig 33086 bp, 30 predicted proteins | sample 1588341 | NCBI WGS metagenome assembly OIYY01 (sample SAMN03283287) | human gut metagenome | biome: human-associated habitat; material: feces | host: Homo sapiens | place: Peru | collected 2012 | reverse complement strand
TTGAAGCTTTTTCTTCTTTTTTCATAAATTCTTTATCAAATTTACATAAAGAACCATCAATCCTTAATATATTATTATATTTATCTTCAATATCTTTGCCAATCAAACGGACATTTGAATTATCGCCCAATTTTACTTCTTCGGGTTTAACTTTTAAAACTTCGTCTATTATATTTTTATCATGCGGAGGAATCACTTGAGCGCCGTCAGTCCAATAAACTTTATAACCGTTATATTCTTTCGGATTATGGCTTGCAGTCACAACAATTCCCGCAATGCATCCTAAACTTCTAACCGCATAAGACAAAAGAGAAATCGGATGAATATCGTCATATAAATAAACTTTTATTCCGTTTGAAGAGAGTATTTCCGCCGCCGTTTTTGAAAATATATCAGAATTATTTCTTGAATCGTATCCAATGGCGACTTTAAAACTCTCGCCGTTTTGTTTTAAAATATAATTTGCCAATCCTTGTGTTGCTTTTGAAACAGTATATTTATTCATTCTATTTGTACCAGCACCAATAACTCCTCTAAGTCCAGCAGTTCCAAAATCTAATGATTTATAGAAACGATCTTTAATTTCTTCATCATTACCTTTAATCTCTAATAATTCTTGCTTTGTATCTTCATCTATATCTGGATCTTCACACCATTTTTCATATTGTGCCATATAAGCCATTTTGTTCCAATAATCTGTATACAATTTTCTAGCAGTCTCTGGGCTATCTTGACCTTCTGCATTTTTTATTGGAGCAAATTCTTCTTCTCTTTTTACTCTTAAAACAACAACATCATCAAGCATTTCATAAGAATCAAATATAAATAATTCAAATTTATATGCATTTGGCTCTGTTGGTTCAATTAATTTTCCGTTCTCATCTATATATTTAGCCTTTTTAAAAGCTGTATGATAAGGTAATCTTAAATCGCTTACCATTTCTAAACCTTTTATATTAAATAAATGGAATATCGCATTAGCATCGCCATACACTAAAGCTCCATATTTATCTCTCATTTGAGCCATTTCATCAGAAATTTCAGTATATTCAATAACACCTACTTTTTTATTTTTTCTACAAAATACTCCAACTTTTTCTTTTGGATCTGTTTTCTCAATTGTTTTAACTGATCCTAAAACTTTGTTTTCTATTGACATTCCTAATAATAATGGGTCAACAGATTTAACTAAAACATTATCAACACCACTAACAAATATCCACTCAATACCATCAGCTTTCATTTGTTTGATAATCTTTTCTTTTCCCATAGCCTTTAATGTACCACCGTGTCCATCAGCAGCTTTTTTTACCATTTTATTTTCATCCAAAAGTATTTTACCATCTACACCTATCATTGGTAACTCACCTTGAATGAAGAATTTTATTGATTCTTTAGGATATCCAAAATATTTATTCTTTTTGAAAAAGTCCACAGTTGCTGCATTATTCTCTCTACTTGTCATAATGTACCAAGGAATAACCACTCCATATTTTTCATTAGCTCTTTTTAAATTATCACATAATAATTCAAATAAAGACTTATGTGAAGGCAACCCCATATCAAAAGTTCCTTTTGGACCTTTATGACCTAATCTAGTTCCTTGACCACCTGCCATTGTAACAACAGCAAACTTATTAGCTTTTATTGCCTCAATACCTTTTTCTTCATAGGCTTTTGTTTCTGTTGCTGTCAACTTTGATTTATCGACATAATCAATTGGTTCAACAGTAACATCTTTTAAATCTAATGGTTTAGTTGCATCCTTATAAAGCTTTTCCATTAATTCAAAATCAATAGACAAAATTTGATCTAATAATTCTTTCTTTTTTTCTTCATCCAATTCATCATAAAATTTAAGCAAATGTTCTTGATTATATTTTTTAACAAGCTTCTTTGCTTCTTCATATTTTTCGTTCATTTCCTATTTTAGACTCCTTCCTTTATTACAAATCAAATCACCCATATCTTATACTATTAGAATTATTTAGTCAATATGCCATTTAACGTCTTATTTATTTGAAACATATCAGAAATTTTCCTTATTCCACTAGTATTTAAAATAGCATTATGCTGTTCTAAAATTGTTCTTGAATTTTGCTCAAATGTACCTATATCATAGCAATCAATTACTCTATTATCTTCTGTTTTTAACACTTCATTTACAGATTGAATAAACTCATAACTTCCTTTTATTAAAATAGTTTCTCCCTTTATTTCTCCAATCTGCTCTTTTGACAATAAATTCTTTTTCCAATTAATTCTTTTTATTTTATTTTTCTTTTCCCTTCCTAAATTGACTTTTTTAACAATTGTATCTATTTCATTCTCTAAATCATTTTCTAATATAGTAATAATTTTCTCTTTTTTTTCTAACTCTCTTTCAATATATGGTATTAGCATTACAATTAAATGCATATCATTTACATACAAACTGCAATATCTCTGTGCCTCCACATTTTCTACCATAAATCATCCCTCCTAGGTTTCTTTTGGTAAATTTTACCACTAAGGTATTTGTCAGTCAAGCCGAATCGTGCACCGTTTTTCGACATGAATATTTTTCAAAAAAGTGGAAATACTTCCAACAGTTTACCATTAAGGAGGTATTATGAAACACAAAAAAATTTTACTTATTTTAATCATATTTATTTTATACTTCATATTCTATTCCATCTCCTATTCATACTCTATATCAAATGATTTAGAAAAAAATTTATTTAGATTACACATACTTGCCAATAGTGATTCAACAGAAGATCAAGAATTAAAATTATATGTCAGAAACAAAGTAATTGATTATTTACATCAATATTCTTTTAATAATAAGTCCGAATTAATAACATTTTTAAATAATAATCAATTATCTCTGCAAAAAGTCATTGACGATGCAATTAAAGAAAAAGGATATTCTTACACTAGTTCATTCGAAATTGAAAATTCATTTTATCCTCAAAAGCAATACGAAAATATAACATTACCCGCAGGAAATTATGATGGATTAAAAATAAAAATTGGAAAGGCAGAAGGGAAAAATTGGTGGTGCGTTCTTTTTCCACCAATGTGTCTTATAAACAATTCAACCTGCTCACTACCAGAAGAATCAGAAATATTATTAGACAATTCTTTAACAGAAGAAAGTTGCTCAGTTATTAGCTCTAACAGTTCAAAATATAAATTTAAATTCAAAATAATTGAATTTATTAATAACCTTTAATTTAAGATTTTGCTAATTTTCTCATACTTCTTGTCAATAATACTTTTTTATGTTATATTTTGTTTTGAATTATTAATATTAATTATTTTTGTGGTTCAATCCACATCGAATAAATAAATTGGGGGTATCAATTTGGAAAAATTAGTTATAACTGGACCAACACCTCTTCGTGGTGATGTTACAATAAGTGGAGCAAAAAACGCAGCAGTAGCAATAATACCTGCGACAATTTTAATTAATGGTGTTTGTACAATAGAAAACTTACCTAATATAAGTGATGTAAAATCATATTGTGAAATATTAAAAACTTTAGGAATTAAAATAACATGGATAAATAGACATACAATTCAAGTAGATTCAAGAAACATAACTTCTTCATCAGCACCTTTAGATCTTACAAGAAAATTTAGAGCATCTTACTATTTAATAGGCGCACTACTTGGAAGATGTGGACATGCAGAAGTTGGTCTTCCTGGAGGATGCAATCTTGGTCCAAGACCTATTGACCAACATATCAAAGGGTTTGAAGCTCTAGGTGCAAAAGTAAATGTTTCAAATGGAAATATTACAGCAACTTGTGATAAGTTAAAAGCAAATTCAATATATATGGATATAGTTTCAGTTGGCGCTACAATGAATATAATTCTAGCAAGTGTTTTAGCTGAAGGAACAACAACAATAGATAACGCAGCAAAAGAACCACACATAGTTGATTTAGCTAACTTTCTAAACACTATGGGTGCAGACATAAGAGGAGCTGGTACTGACGTTATCAAAATCAATGGTGTTAAAGAGCTAAAAGGAAATGCAACATATTCAATCGTACCAGATCAAATAGAAGCTGGAACATTCATGTTAGCAGCCATTGCCTCAAAAGGTGATATCACTGTTCATAACTGCATAACAAAACACTTAGAACCAGTTATTGCTAAGATATTAGAAATAGGCGGAAATGTAGATGCCAATGGTGATCATGTTAGAGTTTGGTGGACAAAACGTACAACAAAAGCAAATATAAAAACTTTACCTTATCCAGGTTTTCCAACAGACTTGCAATCTCAAATGGGAGTTTGTTTAGCAATATCATCAGGAACAAGTATAATTAATGAAAGTATTTGGGATTCAAGATTCCAATACACTCAAGAATTAAATAAAATGGGTGCAAAAATAACTACATCAGGAAAAACAGCAATATTTGAAGGAGTAGATTATTTATATGGAGCTCCTGTAAACGCAACAGACTTAAGAGCAGGTGCTGCACTAATAATAGCCGGAACCTGTGCTAATGGTGTAACAGAAGTATTTAACTTACATCATATAGATAGAGGTTATGAAAATATAGAAGCCAAATTTAGAAAATTAGGTGCTCACATAGAAAGAAAAACAATATCAGAAGCAGAAGCATTAAATTAAAAGTCACACAAGATATGGAGTTAAAGATGTTTAATTTTTGTAGTTTATATAGTGGAAGTACAGGAAACTGTTTATTTATAGAAACAAATGAAACAAAAATATTAGTAGATGCAGGAGTAAGTCAAAAGAAAATAATGACTGCTCTTGCGTCTTTTGACGTATCCTTAGAAGATATTGATGCAATACTCGTAACACACGAACATTCTGATCATATTTTAAATGTAGGAAGTCTTTCCAAAAGATACAACATTCCTGTATATTCTAACATTGAAACATTAAATGCAATGCCAACTCAAAAAAGTAAAATTTCTGACGAAAATCAAAAAATATTCACTCCATACAAAAATTTTAAAATAAAAGACCTAGAAATACAAGGATTTCAGATACCACATGATGCTGCAAACCCTTGTGGGTTCAACATCTACCATGGTAATAAAAAAATGAGTATTGCAACAGATATTGGACACATGGATGATAATTTAATAAATCAATTAAAAGACTCTTCATTTATTCTTTTAGAAGCCAACTATGATCCAGATATTCTAAAATACAGCAAATATCCATTTAATCTAAAACAAAGAATTCTTAGCCCAATAGGTCATCTATCTAATGAAACATCTGGAAAAACAATAACCGAACTAACATCAAAATACAATTTAAAATCCGCAATGCTCGGTCATCTTAGTAAAGAAAATAATTTTCCAGAACTAGCCCTAAAAACAGTTACCGATGAATTAAGTAATAAAAACATAACATCCAAAGATATAGAAATTCAAGTAGCTCATAGAGATACTCCAAGCAAATTAATTAAAGTATAATCTACATATTAAAGTTGATAAATATATTCCAAGAAAATTTCCTATTATAGCTAAAATTAGCAATTTCAAGGAAATTTTCTTGTTTATTTCTCCAGTATATACTACTAAAGCATACAAAGTTGTTTCCGTAGCCCCCATTATAGTCGCCACCATAATACCGATCAAAGAATCAGTTCCATATTCCTTCATTAACTCTGTACCAATAGCCATGCTCGCACTTCCAGAAACAGGCTTCAATATAATTAATCCAGACAATTCTTCAGGAATTTTAAGCCATCCAAATATCCCATTCATACATCCCGCTAAAAAATCTAAAAAACCCGAAACACGCAATAAAGTAACAGCCAAAAAAAGTCCCAAAAATACTGGAAACAATCTATAGACTACTCCTAACCCATCAACTACTCCAACAGTAAAAACATCAAACACATTAACTCTTTCAAGCAAACCTACAATCAAAATAAAAACAATTATTCCTGGAATCATAATACTCTCAACATTCACATTCACACACACCTTTAAAAATATTTACAATTTTTCTCGAAACAGTCTCTTTCCTATTCCCATTACAATACAAAATGTAATAAAACTACTTATTAAAACAAAAATAACAACCATTCCTATACACTTTGAACCAAATGAAGCCATAATACTAATCAATGTAGTAGGAAAAATTTGAATAGATAAAGTATTTAATAAAACAAACAAATTCATATTACTTGACATTTCTTTAGTTGCAGTCTTTTCATCCATCTTTCTCATAGCCGCTATACCGTGTAGGAGTTGCAGCATTTCCAATGCCAATTAAATTAGAAATCATATTTAGCGTAATCAATTCTTTTACATCTTCAGTCTCTTCTGAAAAGAAAAAACAAATAATAGGTCTCAGTAACTTTCCAATTTTATTTACAATGCTAGTTTTCCTTAAAACAGCTATCATTCCATTCCAAAAACACATAATACCTAAAAACTTCAACACAAATGTAACAGTATCCTCTAAACTAACAAATATAGCACTATTAACCTCTGATACTCTACCAACTAATATTGAAAAAAATACCGAAATCACAATTAAAATTGGCCATAACTTATTCAGCAAAATACTCACCTCTCTCTAAAATATTCGGTAATACCATTTTTATACTAAAGTTATTGTTTTTTTTTAGATGTTATGTTATTATGAGTGTGGGTAGATAATTGAAATTGAATTTTGTTTGGAGGTGGTTAACGTGAAACTTTCTACAGGAATTATTAGACGTGTTGATGAACTTGGTAGAATTGTCATTCCGAAAGAGATGAGAAAAGAGCTAGACATAGATCAAAAAGATCCTATTGAAATATCAATTGAAGGTTCAAATATCATATTACATAAATATGAAAATAAATGCGTTTTTTGTGGAGCTATTAAACCAGCCATTAGATATAATGGAAAACTAATATGTTCTAAATGTTTAAAGGAAATAAACAAAACAGTTGAAAACAAATAATTTATTAACTATAAATTTTCCAAATAAAAAATCCTAGATACTAGGATTTTTTATTTTTTATATAAATTTCTTATAAATCTCATTTTTATTAACGTTTCTATCTTTAGCAATCTTTTTAATAATTTCTTTTTTATCTAAACCTTGATTTTCATAAAACCTATAATGTTCTTCCAAAGTCATTTCATTTCTATTGTTTCTTTGAATATCTTCCTCTGATTCTGCAGATCCTTCCACAATAACCACCATTTCACCTCTAGGCTCTAATTTTTCTAAAACATCTGAAATAGATCCTCGGATAAATTCTTCATGAATCTTAGTAAGCTCTCTACCAATTGAAATCTGCCTATCTCCTAATACTTCTAACATCATTTTTAATGTATCCATAATCTTATGAGGAGCTTCATAAAAAATTAAAGTTCCTTGAATATTCTTTACTTCCTCCAACTTATCTCTTTTTTCTTTATTTTTAGTAGACAAAAAACCTATAAAAAAGAATTGCTTTGTATCCATTCCAGAACAAATTAAAGAATTAATTGCAGCACAAGCACCAGGAATTGGAACAACTTTTATTCCTTCCTTTATTGCTTCCTTAATAACTTCACATCCAGGATCAGAAATTCCAGGAGTTCCAGCATCAGAAACAACAGCCACATTTTTTCCCTCTTTTAATTTCTCTATAATAATCTTTGATTTTACTTTTTCTGTTTCTTTATAATAACTAATCAATGGTTTAGATATTTCTAAATGATTCAATAACTTTAATGTATGTCTAGTATCTTCAGCAGCAATTAAATCTACATCTGACAATACTTTTACAGCTCTGTATGTAATATCATCCAAATTTCCTATTGGTGTCGCAACAATATATAATACTCCATCCATTCCTATTTCCTCTCATTTCCATAAATTTTCAAAATTTGTTTTGTATATTCATTTTTTTCATTATACACAATCAATGGTTCAAGGACCTTCAAATAAGGTTTTGCACATTTTACACCTTTAACTAATACTAAATTAGAATTATCTCCAACATGAGGATAAACAAATTGAACTTCTTTAGGCTCTATCTTATTTTTTCTCATTATACAAAAAATATCTTCAAGCCTTTCCGGTCTATGAACCATATAAAAAGTAGCATTATCTTTTAACAATTTAGAAGCTTCAAATATAATATCTTCTAATGTACATTTCACCTCGTGCCTTGAAATAAGCTTTCTTTCATTTTCATTAACCAAACCTGTTTCTAATTTCTTATATGGGGGATTTGTAACAACATAATCAAATTTTTTATTATACTTTCCTTTTGAAATTCCAACAATATCCTCATTCTCTATTTCTACAATATTCTCTAAATCATTATATTTAACACTTCTTCTTGCCATATCAACTAAGTCCTCTTGAATTTCAAATCCATAAACTTTTTTAGGAGACTGTTTTGCAGCAATCAATATACTTATTATTCCTGTTCCAGTACCCAAGTCCGCAACAATTGCATTTTTTCTTGAAATCTTCGCAAAATTTGCAATTAATACACTATCCATTCCAAAACAAAATCCATCTTTTTTCTGAATAATTTTTAATCCCTTATACTGCAAATCATCGATTTTTTCATCACTTAATAACTCTATTTCCATTTTTATTCTTTCCTTTATTAATCACCATAATAAAAATTACACATATTATATACCAAAAGCCCAAATCTTGCAAAACTTTATAGATAGAAAGGAAGATTATAATGTATCCACCACCACACAAACCAAAAAAGAACAAATTTATTAAAAATACAATTTGCTCTTTATATGAAGTAGAAAATTTTCTTAAAGGATATAATACATTTGCAGATGCTGTTTGTATATTTAAAATTTTACAAAGGCATAAACACAATAAGAAAAATTTTCCACGCTAATTAACTATTTCAGTAGCTACATTTCTACTAACAAACTTATCCCCCATTCCATCAACCACTTGACCATTTATCAAAAAGCTAACCGTATTTACTTCCTTTAGCTCCAAAAAAGTATCAACAACTGAATATATAATTTCTAAATGTTCTTCTGAACCAATTTTATATCCAGCAATAAAACTATCATTAAAATCAATTATTAAATTTTCTCCATCCAGCTTAACAGAATTCACACCAGTTCCCTCAGGAATTGTTTTTCCAATTGAATTATCTTCAGAACCTTCAATTAACAGTTCTAATATTTTCTTATATGGATCCTCAACAAGATCCTTAACATCAACATTTCTAGCCTCTGGAACCATCTTACAATTTTGAGCATCCCAAAAATATAAAGTAACAATCGTCATTCGATTTTGTTGATCTGTAATTTCTTCCTCAGGAGTATACTCAGACATAGTTGTTTCAACATCAACTTGACTAGTATTTTTTAATATTGCAAAAATAATTACAACAGCAAATAGCAAAGTCGCCACAAAGTACACTATTTTTTTCATTCAAAACCCTCTTTTCTTTTTATACTTTTATACTATATAGTCATCTTACAACATTCTATTTTCCAAATTTGAAAATATGCATATATCTACGATTTACGGCATTTTGCCATGTTTTGTACATTGACAAAAGACTCTTTTCATTATAAGATAACATTGATTTATTTTGAGAGGAGAATTAAAATGTCAGAATTATTACACGTAGGATTAGACGTAGGGTCAACAACCGTAAAAATAATTGTAATGAACGACAAACAAGAAACAATATACACAGACTATACTAGACATTTCTCAGACACAAAAAATACTATTTGCAATGTATTAGAAAAATTGGCAAAAGACTATCCAGATGATACATTTACAATGGCGCTTACAGGTTCTGGAGCAATGTCTGCAGCAAAATTTTTAAATATACCCTTCATCCAAGAAGTTATTGCATGTAAAAGAGCAGTTGAAAAATATTTACCAGAAACAGATGTAGTAATCGAACTTGGTGGTGAAGATGCAAAAATAATATATTTTGATAAATTTATTGAACAAAGAATGAACGGAACATGTGCCGGTGGAACAGGAGCATTTCTTGATCAAATGGCTTCATTATTAAACACAGATACTGCTGGATTAAACGAACTTGCTAAAGATCACAAAGTAATTTATCCAATAGCCTCAAGATGTGGTGTTTTCGCAAAAACAGATATACAACCACTATTAAATGAAGGATCAAGAAAAGAAGATATAGCAGCATCAATATTCCAAGCCGTTGTAAATCAAACAATAAGTGGACTAGCTTGTGGTAGACCAATAAAAGGAAAAGTAGCCTTTCTTGGAGGACCATTAAGCTACTTACCAGAATTAAGAAAGAGATTTATAGAAACTCTACAATTAAAAGATGATGAAATATTAGTGCCAGAAAATGCTCACTTGCTTGTTGCAAAAGGTGCAGCACTTGATTCACTTAATTCTCCAGTTTTTACTAACAAAGAATTAAAACAAAAAATTAAAAATTTGAAAAAATCTAAAGATACAACTACAGTTCCTTTAGAACCTCTATTTGCAGATGAAAAAGACTATGAAGAATTCAAAAAAAGACATGATAAAGACAAAATTAAGACTAAACCTTTAAAAAATTATAAAGGAAACTGTTATGTAGGAATAGATGCAGGTTCAACAACAACAAAACTTGTTTTAATAGATAACGAATCAAACTTAATATATTCCGACTATGGAAGCAATGAAGGAAATCCATTAAAAAGCGTTATCAAAATGCTTAAAAAAATGTATGAGCAATTACCTGAAACAGCAACAATACGTTTTTCAGGAGTTACAGGATATGGTGAAAAATTAATTCAAACAGCTTTAAACGTAGATTTAAATGAAATAGAAACAATAGCACACTACACAGCTGCAAAAAAATTCATGCCAAATGTAACAAGCATTATAGATATAGGTGGACAAGATATGAAATACATCAAAATGAAAGGCGATGTAATAGATAATATCATGCTAAATGAAGCATGTTCATCTGGTTGTGGCTCTTTTATTGAAACTTTTGCAAAAAGCTTAAATATTTCAATAGAAGACTTCGTAAAAGCAGCAATCGAATCAAAATCACCTGTTGATTTAGGTTCAAGATGTACAGTATTTATGAATTCAAAAATAAAACAAGCCCAAAAAGAAGGATACAGCGTTGGCGATATATCTGCTGGATTATCATATTCAGTAATAAAAAATGCAATACAAAAAGTTATGAAAGTTCGTGATATGAGCACTTTAGGAGATCATATAGTAGTACAAGGTGGAACATTCTACAATGACGCAGTATTACGTAGCTTTGAAAAAATTGTAGGAAAAAATGTAATAAGACCAAATATATCTGGATTAATGGGAGCTTATGGAGTTGCATTATTATCCAAAGAACAATATGAAGCAAACTTAGACATGGAATACACATCAACACTTCTAAAAACAGAAGAATTAGATACATTAGACATTAAGACAACACAAGTAAGATGTGGAAGATGTGAAAACAACTGTCTTCTTACAATAAATAAATTCAGCAATGGTAAATCATTCATATCTGGAAACCGTTGTGAAAAAGGTGCTGGCAAAACAGAAAGTCATAAAAATTTACCAAACCTAGTTAAATACAAATATGAAAGAATTTTTGATTATAAACCAATAGAAGAACAATATGCAACTCGTGGAACTATTGGTATCCCTAGAGTTTTAAATATGTATGAAGATTATCCATTCTGGTTTACATTCCTTACAAGCCTAGGCTTTAGGGTAATTATATCAGATAAAAGTACAAGAAAAACATATGAAAAAGGTATGGAATCAATGCCTTCTGAATCAGTATGTTATCCAGCAAAAATCTCTCATGGACATATTGAAAATTTAATTGAAAAAGGAATAAAAACTATTTTCTACCCTTGTATGCCTTATTCAAGAAAAGAATATGAAAAAGCAGACAACCACTACAATTGTCCAATAGTAATTTCATATTCAGAAGTACTAAAAAATAATGTTGAAGATTTAAAAACACATAATATAAAATTCATGAATCCATTCTTACCATTTGAAACTAAAAATCTAGTTAAAAAGATAATGGAATTAGATGAATTCAAAGAATATAACTTTACTAAAAAAGAATTACTAGAAGCCGCAGAAAAGGCAGAAGCAGAATATCAAAAATGTAAAAAGGATATACGTGACAAAGGTTCTGAAACCGTAAGATATATTGAAGAAAACAACCTAAGAGGAATTGTTTTAGCAGGAAGACCATATCACATCGACCCAGAAATAAACCATGGTATAGATACTTTAATTACATCATTAGGACTATGTGTTCTAACAGAAGACAGCGTATCTGACAAAACAGAAGCAAAACGTCCAATAAGAGTTGTTGACCAATGGGTATTCCACGCAAGGCTTTACGCAGCAGCAGACTTCGTTGGTAAACACGATAACCTAGAACTAGTACAATTAAATTCATTTGGATGTGGTGTTGACGCAGTAACAACAGACCAAGTTGAAGAAATTTTATCAAGTTATGATAAAATGTACACACTAATAAAAATAGATGAAGTTAATAACTTAGGAGCTGTAAGAATTCGTATTCGTTCACTTCTAGCAAGTATGAATAAACGTATGGCAAAAAAACAAGAAGAAAAAGCCGATGGTGACTACGGATTAAAGAAAAAAATCTTTACGAAAGAAATGAAAAAAGATTACACAATCTTAATTCCACAAATGGCACCAGTACACTTTGACTTATTAGAGTCTGCCGTACAAGCCGCAGGTTACAACGCAGTATTACTAAGAGAATGCACTCAACATACAGTAGAAACAGGATTAAAATATGTAAATAACGATGCTTGTTACCCATCAATTTTAGTAACAGGACAAATGATTGAAGCTCTTGAATCTGGAAAATATGATTTAAATAAAACTGCATTAATCATGTCACAAACAGGTGGTGGATGTAGAGCAACAAACTATATAGGTTTTATAAGAAAAGCTCTTAAAGACGCAGGATTTAGCAATGTACCAGTAATATCATTCAATGTTGTTGGTATGGAAAAAATGCCAGGCTTTAAAATAACACCAAAATTAATTGAAGGATTAATAAAATCTGTTGTTTATGGTGATTTATTACAAAAAATGCTTACAAAAAACAGAGCATATGAAGTAAACAAAGGCGAAACTCAAAAACTATATGACGAGTGGATGGCTAAATGTAAACAAATGGTTAAAAAGTCAACAAATAAACAATTTAAACAAAGTATTTATGATATTGTAAATGATTTTGAAAAAATTGAATTAGATACATCTGTTAAAAAACCTAAAGTAGGAATCGTTGGAGAAGTATTAATTAAATACCATCCATTTGGAAATAACTACGCAGCAGAAATGCTTGAAAAAGAAGGAGCAGAAGTTATTTTACCAGACTTTATGGGATTTGTTAAATTTATGGCAACACATAAAATTACATTTAATAGTTTATTAAATATAAATAAAACATCTGCAAAAATAAGTAAAATAGCAATAAAATTAATTGATATATTAGAAAAAGATGAAAAGATCGCATTAGCAAATTCTAAAAAAGGATATTTACAACCATGTGATATTTGGCACTTAGAAGATAAAGTAAAAGACGTTTTATCTATCGGAAATCAAACTGGTGAAGGTTGGTTCTTAACTGCAGAAATGATTGAATATATGGAACATGATATTCCAAATATCATATGTGTTCAACCTTTTGCTTGTCTACCAAATCACGTTGTTGGTAAAGGTGTTATCAAAACAATTAGAGAAAAATATCCAGAAGCTAATATTTCTCCTGTTGATTATGACCCAGGTGCTAGTGAGACTAACCAGGCGAATAGAATTAAATTATTGATGACTGTTGCTAAGGATAATTTACAACGTCAGGAAAATGAGAAAAAGGCTTTGGAGATTGAAAATAAAGATGTAGAAAAAAATATTGAAACTACTGAAAAAGCCTAAATTAAAACTTATTTATGAAATTTTTTGATATTATGAATTTTTTCGTAAATATTGACATATAATAAAATATGTAGTATACTACAAGTAGCTTAAGCAAAATATAAAAAATTCTTAATGTCTTTCATATAATAAAAAGAACAGGATGGCGGTCCTGTTCTTTTTAAACTTCAATCACTTTCCAAAAACTCTAGAAGTTTTAATATTAAAATGATTTTTAGTAGTTCCTTAATGTCCTTCATTCGTTCACCTCCTTTCGAAGGCAAACCAATTATATAATAAATATTTACTTATTACAACTATTATTTAAAATTTTGAAGAATAAATTTCTTCGCTTCCCTATACCCCAACTTATAAAAATAATCCATTTTACTCATATCCAAAAGAGAAATCTTTTTACTTTTTATTTTAATTAAATAATCAGCACCACTAAGCTCATGTTTTGAAAGTTCCTTACCCATTAATGCAAAAGAACGAACAGCAACATCAACTACGTTTTTACAACAATTATCATCAACTTCATTTTCAAAAACAACACTTATAACCTTATCGGCACCCAAAAATCTAAGTTCTCTCCAAGGCACATTTTCCCTAATTCCACCATCAACTAATTTTCTATTATTAAAATCACATGGAGAAAAAACAGATGGAAAACTGCAACTAGCCTGAACACAATTTCCAATATTTGCATCATTTACAAAAATTGTATTATCAGAAAAAGCTCTTATTTTAGAAGATGTAAAACAAATTACATCACCTGTATTCATATCAACACTTGGAATTGCAAGTGGCATTTTAATATCAGAAATATTATTAATATTTTTTTCACCACATATTTTATTAATTAATTTTTTTATTGATTTTCCAGAATTTAAACCATCAATTATTATCGTTCCTGTTAAAGTAATTCCAAAAAATAATTTAAATATATTTTTTAATTCTACATATTTTATTTTTTTGCAATATTTTTTAAAAATATAATAAATATCATCCGCTTTATATCCAGCCGCATATAAAGTTGCTACTATACTTCCCGATGATGTTCCACCTATATAATTTATTTTTATTTTTTCTTCTTCAAATGCTTTTAATACGCCAATATGTGCAGCTCCCTTTGCCCCACCTCCAGATAATGCTAAACCTAAACTCATAATAATCACCTTATATTATTTTATTATTTTTTAATTTTTTTGCTATTAATTTTTTAAAATTAATTTAATTAAAATATTGAAAATAAATTAAAATTAATTTATTAAATATAATTTATTTTTTTTAATTTTTATGATATATTAATAAAGAAGGGATTGATTTAATTGGAAGAAAACTATTATGAAATATTAGAAGTAAATAAAAATGCATCACCAGAAATAATTGAAAAAGCATATAAAACACTAGTAAAAAAATATCATCCAGATTTACAAAAAGAAAATGAAAAAAATAAATACGAAGAAAAAATAAAAAAAATAAATGAAGCTTATGATATTTTATCTAATTCAGAAAAAAGAAAAAATTATGATTTAAATTTAAAAAATACAGAAATTTCAATAAATGATTATAATATATTATATCAAGAAAATATTAATTTAAAAAATAATTTAAATATATTAAAACAAAAATTAAATTATTTAAATAATATTCAAAATACTTATAAAAATATTAATTATGATAAAAATAATTATACAGAAAATAATAATATTAATTTTAAAAATAATAAAAATAATTATTCGAAAAATATTAATAATAATTCAGAAAAAAATAATTATAATAATTTTAATTTAAATAATTTTTATTCTAATTTTTTTATAAATATTAAAAATAAATTTAAAAATTTATTAGCATTAATTATCACCATTTTAATTATTATTTTTATTTTTTTTATTTTATGGAATATTCCATTTACAAAAAATTATTTAATTAATTTATATAATGAAAATACCATTTTACAATTTTTTGTTAATTTAATTTTTAAAATTTAGATTAATTTAAGCACAATAAAATTAATTTTTATTGTGCTCATAATTTTTTAATATATTTCAAACGAGATTTTAATTATATTACAATTTTTTTATTTCTTCCTCTGTAAGTCCAGTTACTTCACTTATTAAATTAATTTTTATTCCCTGTTGTAATAATTTTTTTGCAACATCTTTTTTCCCGATTTATTTCACCATCTTTTAATCCTTTTTTTATTCCTTCTTTTATTCCTTCTTTTATTCCTTTATTATATCCGGCACTTTCAATTGATTTTTGGTCCAATATGTATTTTTCCCTTAATTCTGCCAAATATCTTTCGTGTTTATCATTACTAATTTTCTCTAACTCTTTTTTAGCCTTTTTTAGCTCCTCATTTCCATCCATTTTTATCACCTCTGGATTTTCTATAAATTTCAACCAAGAATTCATTTCATTTTTTCTATTTTCTTTATATTTTATGAACTTTGGTAACTCAATTATATATAATTCCATAACATCTGTCAATATTATTGGGTGATATTCTTCTTCTCTTATTTGCCATTTTGTTTGATATTTAGGTACTTCTTTAAGAAATTCTAATTCATAATCTGATATTAATATTACAATTGTTTTTTCTAATTCGGAATAGTCTTTTCCAGCATTTATACTTTTACTATACATTTTACTCCAATAAAACAATATCCTTTTTTCGATATTACTATGATCTACGACTTGCATCTCTATATTACAATTTATATTATTATCTATTTTAGCCCTTATATCCAAAATGCCAACTTTGTCATCAAATAAATCTTTCTCCAATATTGTATTATTGTCTAATTCTACATTTGTTATTTTCTTTTCTATTATCGAACCTATTAATGAAGCTGTGATGTCCTCATTCCCTATATGTCCAAATATTCTCTTAAAGACATAATCATTTTTTGGATTTAATAATTTTTCTATAATACATTCCTTCTTTCTTTCTTTAATTTAATTTTTAATTTTCTGAATTTTAGGCCGAACTGCCTTAATTTTGAATTAATAAAATATCGTCTGAAATATAACAGCAATATATTAACATAAAAAGTTTAAATATGCAATACATATTTAAACTTTTTATTAATATAATTTATTTTATATTATTTTTGAATAATTTCTAATTAATTTCTTATTTATTTTTATTTATTTTAATTATTTATTTTTTCAAATAATTTATTAATATTTATTTTAATTATTTTATTTATAATAAAAATTAATAAAACTAAAATTAAAATAATTAAAAAACAAGAAATATTCAAATTAAAATCCTTAAAAATTTTATTAAAATAAACTAAAATTAAAATAATAAAAATAGTTAAAACATATTGGAATAATTTATTATCATTTTTTACAGTTTCATATTCAGTCTTCCATTTTAAATTAGGTTTATAAAAATCAACCAAAACCATTAATTCACTATTTATTATATTTAATAAATTAGAAATAATAAAAATAAAAAATAAATAAATAAAATTAAATTCAACAAAAATTAATTTAATTAAAATTAAAATAATAATACTAAAAAACATATTAATAATAATTTGCGGAATTGATTTATATATAAATTGCTTATAAAAATCAATAGGGATAAACTTCATATAATTAGCAGAATTTCCCTCCCTTGATAAAGCTGTTATTGAAATATTTGACATTGTAAAAACAAATTGAATAATTCCCAACACCAAACAAATAACACCTAAATCTACGGAAAAAGCTATCGTATTACCAAATATATCTGATGTCAAAAGTAACCTTAAATTTGGCAAAGCAACTATAACTATAATCAATATTGAAACCATTAATATAAACATTGGAAAAATACATTGCATAAAAAACATAGGATTTTTAAACAATATTTTAAACTCTTTATTTATATATGAATGGCATATATTTTTTTTCTTTAATTTTTTTTCAATTTTATTTTTCGATATTTTATTTAAATAATAATTATTATTATTTTTTAAAATATTTTTTAAATAATATTTTTTTCCAATCAAAATAAATAAAATAAAAAATATTAAATCAATAAATATTATTTCAAATAAATAAAATAAAGAATTTATTTTATTTGAATTTTTTAAAATATTAATTGTTGGATTTATTTCTAAAAAATAATTATATGTTTTATTTAAATTATTATTAAATTCATTAATTGCCTCTACAATATTTTCTGTTTGTATATTTGAATTATTATCTATTTTCTTTATAAGCATATTTCCAATTTTAAATTCCAAAATAAATACTATTATAATACAAAATAATGTAAATATTATTTGAAAAATATCTTTATTTTTTATAAATTTTGATAATTTTATAAAAAACATCATTATTAAACTAATAAATAATGTAGGTAAAATAGGAAAAATTATTAAAATTAAAAATAAATAAAAATAATAAATAATTCCTGCATATGTACAAATGCCATAAACAATTAATGGAAAAAGTACAAATATTAATTCAGAAAAATATAAATTAATTAATATTGTATTAAATTTAGAAATTAATAGTTCATCCGTTTTTATTGGCAACGGCAGTAAAATTTCAAAATCTTTAGAAAAGAAATACACATTTGTACTTGCCAAAATTATCTGAAATATCATAATCATCATTACTATCAAGAAAAATACATTTAAAAATATTTCAGGTTGCCCAACTCTTGCTAACTCACTTATAATTTCATAACTTAAATATGTAATAGCAATTGATAAAATAATCAATAACCATACAAAAACGGATTTTTTATTAATTTTATTTGTTTTTTGATCAATTATATATGGATTTTGAAAAGAATTTAAAAAAAGAATTTTTGTTAAATTAAATATATTTTTTATTTTACTCATTTTCTACAATCTCCATAAATAATTCTTCTAATGATTTATTTTCTTTTAATTCTTTTTTCAAATCTTCATATGTTCCTACAAATAATAATTTTCCTTTATCTATAATACCTATTCTATCACATAATCTTTCTGCAACGTCCAAAATATGTGTTGAGAAAAATACTGTATTCTTTTGATTTGCATGTTCTCTCATCATATTTTTTAGTTCAAATGAAGATTTTGGATCAAGTCCAGTCATTGGTTCATCTAAAATCCAGTTTTTAGGATTATGCAATAATACTCCAATTATTATTAATTTTTGTCTCATTCCATGAGAATAACTTTCTATTTTGTTATTTAATACATTATTTATTTCAAATTTTTCCGATAATTCTTTTATTCTTTTAACTCTATCTTGTGTTGATACTTCATATATGTCTGCCATAAAATTTAAGTATTCAATGCCTTTTAGTTTTAAAAATACATCTGGATTATCTGGTACTAATCCTATTTGTTTTTTAGCCTCTATTGGCTCTTTTTTTATGCTTTTTCCATCTATTAAAATGTCTCCTTCATCTATTTCTAATATTCCTGTTATCATTTTTATTGTGGTTGTTTTTCCGGCTCCATTTGGTCCTAGAAATCCAAATATTTCCCCGTCTTTTATTTCTAAATTAACATCGTTTATTACTTTTTTATTTTTTTTGTATTCTTTTGATATGTTTTTTATTTCTATCATTGGCATCACTCCTTATCCATATTCTAACATAGCAAAAATAAAAATACAATAAATCATATAATTTATTGCATTTTTACTAAAAAAATTTTTATATATAACATTTTAACTATAACTAAATTAATATTCATTATTCCATTTCAAATGATATTTCAAAATCTGCATTATCATTCAATTTCATAATTAAATTAATATTTCTTAATTCTCCAGCAGAACTAAGTCCCTCTTTATAATTAACATTAACTAAATAAAATGTTCCTTTATTTTCTGAAGTTATATTTCCTACATAATTATAATCAAAAAATCTTTCATTAATAAATTTTTCAAAATCAGTATAATTACTAAAATAATTATTTTTAAATTCACTATTTAAATAATTATCATATATATCTTTATATTCTTTATTGTTTAACATTTTAAACAATTTATCAACATTTGTTGTGATTTTTATCTTATCAGATGAACTATTATATTTTTCATTAAACTCTTCTGAATTAATAGTATAATTATCTAATAACATTGAAAAATCCATAATTCCTTTTTCCTTAATTATATAATAATTATTATTGTTATCCTCAATTGTATATTGCTTATATTCAGATAAATTGTCAATAGAATACTTTGTTGCATTTAAATTAATAATATTATTTCTATTATTATTTATATATTCTTTAAAACTATTAATATCTGTAAATTTTTTATTCTTATAATCTTCATCTAAATAATTATTATAAAATAACTCAGGATTTGATAAAGCTATTTTTTTGTAATAGTCCATATATGTTCTAATTATATATTCATCATTTACACTTAAATATGAAAATTTATTGTTTGGTTCTAATTTTTCTTTATCATCTACTATTTCTATATCATCTAAATCATCATATTTTCCATCCAATAATTTTACTGAATATATTTTATTAAATGAATCTAATTTAACTAAATAATAAACATATTGACAATTTTCATAATTTTTATCCATTACAATGCCATATACAGAATACAAATCTAAATCTGTTCCTTCTTTCCAATTCATTTTTAATGGAACAAAATAATAATTATCTCCTATTGATTCAGAAATACATCCAGCAACAGTAAAAAATTTTTCATTATCAGTTACTTTTAAAATTTCATCTGTATTGTTTTCTTCAGAATCATTATTATTCGTAGACATATTTACATTCGCAGTTTTATTTTTTCCCTTACTAACCAAAAATAAAATAGAGATAATGATAATAATAATTATCATTATTAAAATTAATAATAACCTAACGCCTTTTATAAAATCATTATTCATGAATATTCTCCTTTTTAATACACAATAAATTCACATACTTCAGTTTGTAAATTTACTTTAGCTATTAATCTAGATTCCTTTGAATCATTCAATTTAAATTTAATAGTAATTATATTATCATCTAATTCATAACTTATATACTTAGCTTCACTACAATCTACATTTCCATTTTTATATAAGAATTCTTTCATACTATTCTTAAATTTAGAAATATCTTTAATATAATTAATAACTTCTTCATTCATATTTACAATACTAAAATTAAAATTACTCAAGTGATCAGAATTAAATTCTTCACCACCTTCTGATACACTTGAAATATCAGTTACTTCATTTTTTTGTTTTTCACTTTTAATACTAAATATTATTAATGCTACAATAACAATAATTAATATAATTGCTAATAATGTATATAAAATTTTATTGTTCATAACCATTTCTTATAATCAATTAATTAGAAATATCAAAATTTCTAATTAATTGACTTCCTTTCTACTTAATTAAAAATCCAATAACCTTTTGCAGCTTGATTAATTTCTGATGATGTAAAAGTTCTATTATTATAACCCTTTGTTACAGCATTATTTCTATTTGGATCCTTTACAGTGATATTACCACTCGAATCTATTCCAGATAACACAATAAAATGTCCTCCAGAAGTAAATAATCCTGGTGCTTGAGAAGAAATTACATATTTGCCTTGTTTTAAAGCTGTAATTACATCATTAATACTACTTGTTTGATTTACTGTAACACCTAGTCCAAAATGTGATGCAGCAGCTGCAAAATAACTCCAGCTAGTACCACTACCACTTATATAATAACTATTTCCACACCATGCAATAGCATCTGCAGGTGTTATAGCTTTTCCAGTCAATGTAGATGCTATCATAGCAAACGATGTTGGTCCACATCCGCTTTTTGCCAAGTTACTTGAGCCATATGGAACACTTGCATAATCACCTTGATAATATTGTACAAAAGAACCTGATGTTAATGAACTTACCGTAATTCCAGCAGCATTATAAAAATTATTTATATATGATAATGTGTTCTTTACCCAATCATCACCTTGAGTAGGATACGCTGGACTATTAGGACAATAAACATGTCCAATGTCTGAAACAGTATACTTTCCTTGGGTAAAATAATAGCTACCATTAGCTATATTACTACCAAAATTGTCAACAGATGCCCCTACTGAGCTATAAATTTTATAATGACTTGTACCTTCTCCATTATATACTAATCCATATACAGAATCTTTTCCAGCCTTTATATTAAACCAGTTATTCCAACAAGTTCCAATAGTCGCTCCAACAGAGTTTGAAGAAGTTGCTGTTTTTATAGCATTTCCAGCTGTTCCTGCACCAGTTTCTGTTATTGAAACAGCTGCTGCAAAAAGAGCATTTACTTTATATTTATTCTGCATATCTAAAAACTCTTGTGCATGTTCTACTAACTTAGAAGAGTTTGAATATCCACTAAAAGCTTTCTTTAATGTTTCAACATCCTTTATAAAATTACTTTCATCGTTTACATTAATATCACCAGTTACAAAGCTGCTCCAAGAACCATTAGCTGCAGAACTTGCGCCATATAAACTATCTAAAAAATTATCTTCAAATTTTCCAAATTTATCAGTTCCTGTAACTTTATTAAATAAAAACTTTGTTAATTCAACCATATTTATAGTATCAGGATTCGTTTCCAACAATTCAAATAACCAACTTGTAATCTCTGATGTCAACATATATTTAGCATTTCCATGGTATCCATCACATAAAATGCTAACAAAATTAAGTTCCCCTTCGCCTTTCTCAACCTTATAATTATTCGTTGGAGTTTGCGCAACATACTTTTGTTCAGAAATTGTATTAGTTGTTGTTTGCTTTCTGTTTATCCTATGCTTATATACATTACATTCAACATATTGTGGCAAAACAACATCTTCAATTACAGCTTCAGTAGATGAATTTGAATCTACTACTAATTTATTATTTTGTATTTTAATATTAGATCCATTACTTTTGGCATCAGATAAACTAACATTTTTACTAGATGTTTGTCCATCCTGTGGCTTATTTTTTTCAATATACTCCTTCGCTTTCTTTGCTAATTCTTGTGCATGACTATTATTTAATAATGCCGAATTACCATTTGATGTCTCAGAGGCATTTTCATCTTTAACATATTCTGTTGGATCTAAATCTTTTGAATTACTCTCATCAGAAGTGGTTTGCGCACTTTGATATGTATATTCTTTACTATAATTTGTTATCCAAACATCTGCCTTAGTCATATCAACCATTGGAGTATCAGTTTCATATATTGTTTTATGTGTAATTGTATATTCTGTATCATCTGTTGAAAAATCAGCATCTCTTCTTATATCTTTAGTTGCAGCATTCAATTCTTGAATTTGTTTTAAAGGCATCCAATATCCTTTAGTAGGAATGTTCTTTAATCCATATGTATTTGATACTGATACCTCTGCATATGTATCTGTTCTTGTTTCCTTATTATAAGTATATTCATCAACATTTGTATTTTTTGTAATATTATCATAAATTGATATAACAATTTCACTATTTTCAACCAAATCAGCAAGTTCTAAAACAAAATCTTTATCTTCTCCGATTACCAATAAAGACCATAAATATTGAAATGGCATCGTATACTTCTGAACAAAATTCTTATAATTAATTTTTTGCTCAGATACAATTTTTGTTACTTTTTTATAATTTCCATCACTATCTTTATCATCTTCTGTTAATTCATCTGTTATTTCACTAACTTTAAATTCATCGTCATTTGATGTAACAATATCTGTAGTTGTATTTATTATTGCAACAACTGCATTACCATCGCCATCTAAAGAAAAATAATTTACTGCATCTGTATTATTATTTTGTACATAACCAGAAAACGTATTGTAATCCACGTATGTTAAGAATGTAGATGTTCCATCCTCTTTATGTCTTTCAAATTGAATAACCCCATCTAATTTAGCATCATCTTTCCCTGTTTTAGGATACTGCGTAACAATTTCTGCATTCATTAATTTTTCTAATTCTTCAGGTTTATCCAAATAATTTTTTATATTATTATTTTTCTTTACCATTTCATCCCAAAGATCTTGGGCACTGGTATCTGATGTAATTCCATTTTCCCCAACCTTAACGCCAGATGTATAAGTTGATGCAACAAATGGAGTACTTTCCCAGTCATCTTCCTTATATGTTCCATCATCTATAGTAATATAATAAACACTTGCTGGAAGAATTATCATTAATAAAATAACTATAATAAGAATTATAACTAAAATCCTTTTGATTTTAAGTATTTCCATTATTTTCTTTATATTATCCATTATTATTTCCTTTTATATTAAACATTAATTTCAAGTTTTTCAATATCATTATATTGTGTTTTATCTTCAGTTTTACTATATTCTTCATAATTAAGTATTACATTTGAAAAAACTATTTTCTTTATTGTTCTACTTGATGAATATGAATTATTAAATTTTATTTTTATTGTATTTTTGTATTTCCCTTGTATCTTAAATTTTTCTTTTATTATTTCATTATTATAAAAATAATATTTCATCTTTTTACTATCTAACAAATATACAGATTTAGTACTATCTCCTGTATCAAGTAATACAGTATTATCTGTATTATTTTCTACTTGTATATTATAGATTTGATAATCCATATATGTATCTATGCTTTGGATTGTAAATTTAATATTTTCAGTTTCTGTAACTTTATTTACATACTTTCTTCCAATATAGTTATTTATATTTATCTTATATGTTTTATCTTTTTCTATTACTGTAATATAATCCTGTTTTGTTTCATTTTTATCTAATCTTCCAGTTGCCAAACTATCTTCTGTTATATTTACTTGATATGTATCTTCCATCCAATTTTCAATTGTATATGATTTCTTTTTTTCTCCAAATGTATTGTCATAATATATTTTTTTAAAGTCATCTATTGTTGGATACATTTCTTCTTTGCATTCATCTGTTAAAATATTATATGCCTCGTTTAAGTTCCCTTCATTGCAATAATTTAAAAATTTATTAATAATTTCCGAATCATTTTTTAGCCTTTCCCCTGACAATTGTTTTCCAGATGTTAAAGATTGATCAGATATTATAGCGTTGTTTGATTTCTTCTCTATTTCCAAACTATCCTTACTATCATTTTTAGTAACTACTTTATCATTATCTTTTGCAAAAAAATTAAATAATTGTAATAGCAAAAAGAGAAAGATTATAATTATAATAATTTTAAAAATTTTCCTTCTGTTTTGATTATAAAATCGTATTAAATTATTCATAATTATATCCTCCCCTTATAATTTATTAAATTTTACTTCTCATTTTTGTGAACCTATCCATCATATCTCTTGAATCAGTAGCTAATCTCCTAGCTTGTTCCTCATTTTTGACATTTTTGTTTTTTCTAGCTTTCCTTAACAAAGTTTCATCCAAGTTATCACTTTTCTCTGCATCAAGTTTATAAGTATCACCGTGTTTCTTTGCGCCATCAGCCGCTCTAATAGCATCCATCTTGTCAACACCTTCATCACATAACTTAGCAACTGTAACAATATCCTTTGGTTCCTCTATTCCATATCTTACACAATCTGGAACAATTTCATTTTTTATTTCCTTTACTCTATCTTTTCCAAATGTTTCTTCTATTTGATTTAAAACGTTTCCATCTTTTTGTGCCCTTTTAATATTTTGTTTTATTTGTCTTTGCTTATACTCATCATCTCCGCAACATATTTCTCTGAAATACTTTATTTGTTCCATCAACACTTAATGCATTTGTTACATTATTAGTTGTACCTTTTCCAAAATTGTAACCTCCTATAGCAGCCGCTGTTGTAAATTGTACAGCTTTTGTTGGATCTCCAGATACAATTCCTGCAGATAAACCAAGTGCTGCTGCCGTAACACCAGTTGCAATTCCACCTGCCGTTCTAAGTACAAACTTTATAGGTTTACCGTTTGAAAGACGATTTTTTAAATTATTTCTCATCTTATCTTTCAAATTTTCACTATAATATCTTCTTGTTGCATTCGCCGCTTCCAATGCATCTGCAGAACCTTTCGCACCTTTTATTGCAACATTTTTAGCTCCTCCTAATATTCTCTGTGACATTTTTCTATTTTTTGGATTTTGTTCATCAATTCCATCTTTTGGAATTGAGTCATCAAATTTATTGTTTATGTCATCTGTGTCCCTTTTATCAAACTCATCTACTTTATTAGCATCATCAAATTTATTATTTTCCCTATCATTATAATTTTTTTCTGCATCAATAAATTCTTGATCCCTATCTATTTCTTTTGTATCATCCCCATCTTTTTCTATTAAATTATTATTAGATTTATCTACATTATGACTTTCTGGCAATTCCGCATCTGGTAAATCATCTTTCATTTTAATATCAAATTTTTCATCATTTTCAGAATTTTTTCCTGCACCTCCTGTAGAAGATTTACCTCCTTTACTTCCTCCTTTAGAAAGTAATTTATTCATCATTCCCATTGTAGCTGCAGCCCCTGCAGGTCCTGCCAACAATCCAGGTGTATCTGCCTTTTCAAATCCAAAGAATTTACGTAATAATTTTTCAGCTGGAATCATGAATCCTAAAGCAACCAAACTATATATCATATTTTTAGAAGCTAATTCAAATGCTGATGTAACCAAAATTGTATATAATATCAAATGCATTGGTTGTATTAATAGATTAAATATATATTCCTTAAACCACATATTAAAAGCCTGTGCTTTTGAATCACCCATTTTATCAAGTGGATATGTCATTGCAACAAGTGGTGCAATTAATGTTAAAAAAGCCATATATATTACCCTTTTTAAATATGTAAAAATAAAGAACAATGTAAAAAATACAAGTACCATAAACATTATAGTATATCCAGCATAATTGCTTGATTCAGCCCTTCCCATTTGAGCATTTAATCTAGCAATTCCCATTAAATTTGTATGCCAATATATTAAGTCTTCTCCATCATCATTTTTTACTCTTTCTCCACTTTCATCTTCAACAAATTCTATTTGATCATCTGTATATCCATAATCTTTTTTTAATCTTTCGCTAACTTTACCCTTTTTGTCTGGTAAAATTTGAATTGTCTTATTGCTATAGTTAATATCTTTTATAACATCTGTAACCTTTTCTACAATCAAATTTGAAAAAGACATTATATATTGCATAGTAAATAATAAACATATAGCAACTACCCAATCTGTCAACATTTGCTTATATTTTGCTTGATCGTTCGCAGTACTTGAAATTAATATCCTAATACCAATATAAACTAAGATTGACAATAATGCAACCAAAGAAATATCCCTTAATACATTATACCAATTTGAAACTGTTGATCTTAATTTTCTTGATGTAGATTCTAACTCAATATCATTTCCATTATCATCTTTTAGAACTTCACCATTTTCATCTGTTAAGACCTTTTTTTGTTCTGGATTAAAAAAGTCAACATCAAAAATAACCAAATCATTTGAAAATATTTCCTCAGGAGATATTGAATATAATGGCAATACTAATTCATCATCTGGAAACGCCTTTGAATTAAAGACACTTGCCGCATATAAACCAGTACCAACACCAACAACCAACGTTGTTCCCAATCCAACAGAAACCACACCAGCGATTGCAGGTATTAAAGCAGCAATTGCACCCCCTGTTGCAATAATTGCCACAATTGTAGCTACAGCTACTAATATGAATATAGCCACAGTTGCTACCTTTTCCCAAACACTTTCAGAAAAATCTATATGTATTAAAGATGTATCCTGCTGTAAAATTATTTTATGTGCTATACCATACACACCATCACTTAATGATAATATTAAATCTGTTATTGGCTGTAATAATTTTCCTCCAATAGAAACTGCTTTTGATTGTTTTGGCATACAAAAACTAAAAATCAAAATTATTAAAAATATAATCATTAACTTCTTAAACAAATTTTTATTTTGAAAAATCTTCATAAAGTTTAAACCTCCTGACTTACTCTATGCATTATTTCTTTTTGCAATTTGATTCAAGTTTGTCTCAACAAACTCAAACTCTTTTTTAGTCGGCATAATTTTTAAAATAGCCGAATCAGCACCAACTTTAAGTAATCCCTCACCCTTCTGGCAAGTAACCAAAAAGTTTGCCTCACCTTCTGAAAGTTTAAACACCTCTTTTAAGTATTGTATTTCAGATTTATCTTGTGCTAAAAATAGTTTTGTATCAGAAGAAGTAAGAACTGCTTGAGCCTCAGGTTTCTCATAAAAATCTTGGAATCTTTGAGAAACAATAGCCAAAGAAACATTTCTTTTTCTCGCACGTCTAGCCATCTTATTCAAGAAATCAACAGCTTCTGGATATGGCAATAACATCCAAGCCTCATCAACTAAAACTCTCTTTTGTGTAGCCTTCTTTCTATCTTCACTATTTTTCTTAACGAATTTTTCCCAAATCCAAGAAAGTAAAATTTGTTGTGCAAGAGGTCTTGCAAATCTTTCCTCTAATTGAGAAATATCCAAGTTTATAAATGGAGCACCCTCTAACAACTCAAAAGTTGACTGTCCATCGAAATAAGCCATTTGCCCATCATATTCTCTTATGTATTGTTTCATAACTTTTAATAAATAACTGTAATGATATTGATAATCTGAGTTAGTATTTTCTCTAGCCTTTCCTTGAATTCTTCTATACCATGAACCAATTGTAGGCATATCTTTCTTCTCTCTAGAAAGGATATTACCCCTCATAACTCCTGCAGATTGTTTATACAAACTTTCTGGATTACTATTAATACCAAGAGCTGCATATTCTTCTGCAACAGACTCTGCAATTATTTGCTTTGTCAATTCATTTACTTCATCAGAACGAGTACTACCTCTGGCCATAGTAAGTAAAGCCTGTGTAACATCCTCTACCTTATTTTCTATATTTAAAGTTACTCTTTCTTTACCTGTTATTTCATCTTTTATAGTCTCAGTTTCAACATCAAATAAATTGATAATTGTTTTTGATGTTGGACTTATTACAACATTAATTCCACCCAAGCTTTCAGCCACAATTGTATATTCGCCTTCAGCATCAAGTGCTAAACTTTCTATTCCCATTAAAACAGATGATCTTGAAATTAATGTTTTCATTGTTACAGATTTACCAGCACCAGACTTAGCGAATATAACCATATTATAGTTCGTAAGTGATGAATGGAAATTATCAAATAATATTGGTGTACCCGTTTGTTTATTAAATCCTAACGGAACACCTGTAGGATGTCCAACTTCTGAAGTTGTAAATGGAAATACCGTTCCCATAGAATTTCTATCAAAAGTATGTGTTTTATGTATTTTATCATTCATAAATGGTAAATTTGATTTAAACGCATCTTCTTGCATTCCCCATGCAGTTTTTATTCCAACCATTGTTTTTGACATTTCAGAAGATAATAATTTTGTATATCTATCCAAATCATCTAAACTGTACGCAAAAAGTGTTGAGATTATTGAAGCTTCATATAGTTTATTAAAACCTGCAGCTATTTCATCTCTTAATTGTTCTGCTTCCAATCTTTTTTGTGAAATTGTACTTTCCCTATTTATATTTCCTTTATCTGCTGCAACAATTCTTTCTGTTTCTAGTTCATTTATAACTCTATTTAAATCATTTTGAGATTTATCTTCTTTTATAGGATTTATAAATATTGATGTATTTGTATCTCCAAACATATATAAGTCTCTAAATAGTTCTGGAAATGTACACATCCTAGGAAGAGATGATACAAAAAAGCTACGCGCATATCTTTTTGTATTAGATATTATTTCTAAATGGTCTATATTTGATGCATCTATTCCTGATGGTGCTATTAATTCTTTTATTGATTTTTTCTTTAATATTGCAACATCTTCTTCTCTATATTCTCTAAATTGCTCTTGTAGATTTTCTTCTTGTTGTTTTTGTTTTTTTGCCATCTTCTTCTCCTCCTTCTTTTTCTTTTGTTCTCTTTTTACTATCATTGTCTATTTTTTCTATAGCAGCTTCTGCAACATCAGCTCCAACAGATCTTTTATTTTCTTCTATTAATGCTTTAGCCATTTGATCTATTAACCTGTCTAATTCATCTTCTTTTTGTTTTACTCTTCTTTGTTTTTCATTTTCTTCCATAATATCATATACAGTCTCATTTGCCTTCTTTATTGCATCTTGTTCTATTTTTATATCAAGTTCTTTCATTCTCTTGTCTAAAACATCTGGAGCTGTAGAATATAAATCCTCATAACCTACATTAAAAGCTTTTCTTAAGTTAAACATTTCAGACTCGTCTCTATTATATGCCACATACAATAGTTCTGCTAACTCTGTTGAATCTAAAATTTTACTATTTATTCCACATACTGAAAGAGAACTAATAATTGACTGTGATTTTGTATAAAGTTCTGAAAATGCCAAACTTGTTATTTCATCTTGTTGATATTCTCCATTTGATGCTTCTTCAGGATAATATGGAATTATAATATAATAATGTTTACTTAATATGTTTTTATTTAAACTCATCCTTTCTGTATTACGAATTATATCAACACCATATTCATACAGATTTCTTTGTCTAATCAATTCGTATTTTTCTTTGCTTAAATCTGATTCTGTAAATTGACCTGAACGTAATTTTTGGTTATATTCCATTTGTTTAGTTGCATATTCTTTAGATATATTATCAACTCTTTCTTTATACGTATTTATACTACTTCCCAAATTTACCGTTCTTGTTTGTACATAAATTTGAATTGGATATCTTAATGTATTTAAAAACTGCAAAAATCCCTGTTCAACACTATTTTTTTCTAAACCAGACATTAGGTCATAATTTACACCTTGACATTCTATAACCATTAAGAATCTTTTTCCGCCTTTTTGTAAAATCATATTGTCATCTATTTTATCAAATTCCATAAATTTAAATATTGATTCTTTTGTATAATTTTGCGTTGTTAATGTTTTAGCTTTTAACTTAACATCTTCTCCTTGTTGTTTTATTGCCTTTTTTTCTTTGTGTTCTCTACTTTTAATTTTTAAAACTAAAAATACTACACATAATATACATAAAATGCCTATCATTATTCCTAATAAAATTGTTAACATATTGACTAATTGATTATTTTCCATCTTTTGTTTCCTCCTCCGGTTTATAAACATATATTTTGTTGCCATTCTTTTTAAATTTAATCCATCGCATTATTACATCATCTATATTTTCTCCACCAGTTTTTTTTGTAATTTCTAGGTTAGCTGTCTCAGGTACTTTGAGTGTTCCTATTGCAAATCCTATTGCTGCAAATATTATAGTAATAAAAAGTCCTATCATACTAAACCCCAAAATTTTAAAAATTACATAAAAAATTAATCCAATTCCAGCTCCAACACACGTAAATATTAGTCCTTTTGTAGAAAATATATATAATATTCTACCTTCTCCTTTATAATTTCTTGGTATTTCATAGGTTTGCATATTTTTTCCTCCGTATCTTAATAATATAATTTTACAATATATATTATATCATAAAGCTGTGGATAATTGTATAGTTTTTATCAAAAAAAGTGGAAATTTAATATATTTGTAACAATTTTGTAATATCATTATTTACACCAAAAATAAAAAACCTTTACGGAAGTAAAGGTTTTTATTTTTTATCTATTAATTTGTAACTGTTGATGCAAATCCGTAAATCATTGAAGCTAAATTTGAAGCAGCAAATATTAAAATTGCACCTACTAAATATGGTATCATAGTCTTTTTGTATTCAGCTTTTTCTTCTGCGCTACCCATCATATATTTAATACCTAATATTACTAATACAAGAACTGATACAATTGATCCTATAGCTTGAACCATACCAATTATTCTTTTACCAATATTATCAAAAGATGATGTGTTTGTTCCTGTTAATGAAGATGGATTTGTTACAGCAAAAACTGGTGTTAATACTGATAATATCATTATAATTGCTATCATTACAGGTATTAATTTAACTAATTTTTTCATATTTTTTCCTCCTTTTTATTTTATATTTATTTATATCATATTCTTATTTATAATAAGAAATATTAATAACTTTATAAAGAACTTAATGCTGTTACTAGTACTTTCCATATTCCAAAAGCTCCGTATACAACAATACATCCAATAAAAAATATTACTAGAGATTCCTTTGCCTTTGCCTTTTCGTCTACTCCTGCCATCATAAATTTCATTCCTAATATTATCCCAACAACTGCAACAACTATAAATGAAATCATTAATAAAATGTTATAAACACTCTTTGACGTTTGTGATAATTTTGAAGAATCAATTTCAACATCACCCTTACTACTATCAACAAAGCCTTTCCCTCCTGATATAACATCTCCAAGGTCACCAGCATATGTATTTGTAACATTTATGGCAAAAATCAATAGTATAAATATTATAAAAATAACTACTATTTTTTTGTTCATAATATCAACCCTCTTAATTATTTAAAGTTTGTGCAAAATTATAAATAATTGCTGAAATATTACTTATAGCAAAAACCAATATTGCACCAACTATATAATATATCATAGTTTCTTTATATTCTGCCTTTTCTTCTATACTACCTGTCATATATTTAATTCCAATTAAAACTAATGCCAATACAGAGACAATACTTCCTACAGCTTGGAAAATACCTATTATCTTATTTGCAAAATTAATTGTATCTGTATCTTCTGACAAATCAGATGGTTTATAATCGCTTACATTAATTGATAATCCCTTTCCACTAGTAGTCTTTGCTGCATTACTTGTTGTTTTAAAAAAAGAAAACATATTGGCAATTATAAAAATGGTTAAAATCAATATATTTATTTTTTTTAGTTTGTTCACCTTCTCACCATCTTTCCGTATATAATAAATTATACATTATTTTTTTAATTTTTTCAACTTTTTTCAACATTTTTTTGTTTTTTATAAAAATAATCAGCTTTAGATTTTATTGCAAAAAGTAGCATTAGAAAAACTAATGCTACTTTTTTTGGCGGAGATGAGAGGGTTCGAACCTCCGCGCCGTGTTACCGACCTAACTGTTTAGCAAACAGTCCCCTTCACCACTTGGGTACATCTCCATATAAAAATAAAGATATATAACTATAAAATATAATGATTATAATTTTATGGTCTTATATCCTTATTAACATTGGCGGAGAGGGTGGGATTCGAACCCACGGTAGGCTATTAACCTACGCCAATT
>OIYY01000355.1_pt1 | contig 33271 bp, 41 predicted proteins | sample 1588341 | NCBI WGS metagenome assembly OIYY01 (sample SAMN03283287) | human gut metagenome | biome: human-associated habitat; material: feces | host: Homo sapiens | place: Peru | collected 2012 | reverse complement strand
ATTTGATATAGGAGATATTATAGGAATTACTGGTTTTGTATTTAAAACAAGAACAGAAGAAATATCAATTCATGCAAAAGAAGTAACATTACTTTCAAAATCATTAAGACCATTACCAGAAAAATTCCATGGATTAAAAGATCCAGATTTGAGATATAGACAAAGATATGTTGATTTAATAATGAATCCAGAAGTAAAGAAAACATTTGAAACAAGAAGCAAAATAATAACAGAAATAAGAAGAATATTAGACGAAAAAGGTTATCTAGAAGTTGAAACTCCAATATTAAACACAATATCAGGTGGAGCAACAGCAAAACCATTTATAACACATCACAATGCATTAGATTTACCAATGTATTTAAGAATTGCAACAGAATTAAACTTAAAAAGATTAATAGTTGGTGGATATGATAAAGTATATGAAATGGGTAGAATATTCAGAAATGAAGGTATGGATATTAGGCATAACCCAGAATTTACATCAATAGAATTATATGCTGCATACCAAGATTACAATGATATGATGGATATAACAGAAGAAATATTCACAAAATGTGCTATGAAAGTTTTGGGAACAACAAAAATAACATATCAAGGACAAGATATTGACTTAACACCAGGATGGAAAAGAATTACTATGATAGATAGCATAAAAGAAGCTTGCGGAGTTGACTTCAACGAAATCAATTCAGACGAAGAAGCAGTTGCATTAGCAAAAGAAAGAGGATTAGAAATTCCGGACTCAACAAAAGAAACAAGAGGAGATGTAATCAGTTTATTCTTTGACGAATATGTAGAAAAAACATTAATACAACCAACATTTATATATGATTATCCAGTAGAAATTTCACCACTTGCAAAAAGAAGTTCAAAAGACCCAAGATTAACAGAAAGATTTGAAATATTTATAGGTGGACGTGAATATGGAAATGCATTCTCAGAATTAAATGACCCAATTGACCAATATGAAAGATTTAAAAAACAAGTTGAAGCTAGAAATGCCGGAGACGAAGAAGCAGGTATGATGGATGAAGACTTTATTCAAGCTCTTGAATATGGTATGCCTCCAACAGGTGGTTTAGGAATTGGTGTTGATAGATTAGTAATGTTATTAACAGATGCTGCATCAATTAGAGATGTATTACTATTCCCAACAATGAAACCTTTAAACTAAAAGTTGGTATGTAAAAAATGCCTGAGGAGGTAAAAAATGATTTTAGAGAATAAATTAAATATTACTGACCAAGCAGAACTTGCAAGAAAAGAAGAAAAAATTAGCAAAATACGAGCAAAAGAAATGTTTGAAACAGGTTATTTAAATAAATTAGAGCCAGGAACATTTGAAACTTTAAAGAAAATTCATAAATATTTATTTGATGAAATATATGAATTTGCAGGAAATATAAGGAAAGTAAATATAGCAAAAGGAAATTTCAGATTTACACCTCTTACTTATCTTGAAGAAGCAATTAAAAATATCGAAAAAATGCCACAATCAACATATGAAGAAATAATAGAAAAATATGTAGAAATGAATATGGCACATCCTTTTAGAGAAGGAAATGGCAGAAGTACAAGAATATGGCTAGATTTAATTTTAAAGAAAGAGCTAAATTTAGTAGTTGACTGGAGCAAAGTAGATAAAACAGATTATTTGCTTGCAATGGAACGCAGTCCAATAAAAGATATAGAAATTAAAGAATTGCTAAAACATAGTTTAACTGATAAGATAAATGATAGAGAAGTATATATGAAAGGTATAGATAATAGTTATCTATATGAAGGCTATTTCACATTTAAAACCGAAGAATTATAAATTAAAACGGTATCAAGTAAAATCTAAAATTACTAGATACTGTTTATTTTTTTATTTCTATATGATATTATAATAGATGAAAAAGTGGACAAAAAATTAATTGAAGAATTAATAGAACAAAGCTTTCATTTAATAAAATTAGAAATAGTAAAAAGTTAAACAAAATAAATTTAAAATTAATTAGTAAATATTTATCAAATGTATAGACAAATTCAGAGTAATATAGTAAAATAATAAATATAGGAAATGATAAGAAACAGATGTGGTTTTGCCACCTAAATTTTACGAAATTAGTAAGAGAGGTGGTGATGTTTATGATTAAAGTAATACTATTTTTTATATTATCTTTAATATTTTCTTTAGCATTAAACGTTGCCTTAGCATCAGTTCTATACAAGAACTGGGTTGATAAGCAACTACATAAATAAAAAAACTCACATCTGTAAATTTGACGATTTAGATGTGAGTTTTTATATCTATTCGGCAAAACCACGTTTGTGGATTTGTCATTTCCTATATTTATTATAAGCTATTTACAGACAAAAAGTCAATAAAATTTACTTAAAAGTATAAAAAAGTTTTCTTTGAAAAATATAATATAGACAATGAACAGATGCTTTTCTGTTCATATTTAGGCAAGTAGATGATAAAATAAGAAAAGCGTGGGTAGTTGTTATAAATTATGAAGATAATTTTGGAGACAATGTAACAAAAAGATACACAGAGAGAGCATATAGTTATTTTGTTGATGCGACAACTAGCGAAATAATAAGTGGACATACAATGGATTATATTTATAGTGAAAGTAGATAAATTATAGTATTAGTTTAATAAAAATTTAAATAATTATAAAAATCTATTGACAAAAACAATACCTAGATATACAATGTATAAAAATACATAGAATATCTAGGTATATTTATTTTTAAGGAGGGGATAAAAGTGAAAATTAGTAAAGAATTACTAAAAGGAAGCACAACAATGCTAGTATTGGACTTATTAAAAAATCAAAACATGTATGGATATGAGATGATAAAAAAATTAAAAGAAAAATCAGAGAATGTATTTGAATTAAAAGAAGGAACACTATATCCAATTTTACATGGACTAGAAGAAAACGGATTTATAACATCATATTGGGATGAAACAACAGCAAAGAAAAGAAAATATTATGCAATAACTGAAAAAGGAAAAAAACAGTTAAAAGAGAAAAAAGAAGAATGGGAAATTTTTAGTAATGGAATAAATCATGTATTAGGAGGTGTTTCATTTGCAAATTAAAGAATTTTTAAATGCAGTATGTGAACAAATAAAATACAAACCAATACGAAATAGCATATCAGAAGAATTAGAAAATCATATAGAGGAATCAAAAGAAAACTATATTGAAGAAGGAATGCAGGAAGAAGAAGCGGAAGAAAAAGCAATTGTACAAATGGGAAATGCAGAAGAAATCGGGAAAAAATTAAACAAAATACATAAACCAAAACTAGACTGGAAATTATTGATAATTTTAATAATACTTTTAGGATTTGGATTTTTAGTTGCATTTACTAGAGCAAGTCATATAGTATCAGATGGATATGAAATGACTAATGTTATAGAAAGATATCTTTGTGCTTTAATAACAGGTAGTATTTTTAGCATATTTATATATTTTATTGATTATACAAAAATAATGAAATATTCAAATATATTTTATATAATTGCAACTTTAGTTGTTGTTTACTCATTTCTTTTTGGAATTAATATAAATGGACTACCATACATATATATTTCACCATCAATAACATTTTCACCGGTTATTATTGCAATGCCACTTTATATTATTGCGTTTGTAGGCTTTTTAAATAGTGAAAAACAATACAAAAAGAATGTTACAATATTCAATAAGAATATAAATTTAAAATTAGCTAAAATAATAACATTAAGTATAATTTCTATATTTATTTTTGTAAATATACCATCTATTGTATCAGCATTTATATTAGGACTTATTTATTTAATAATAGGAACTGTAAAATTGGTACAAACTAAAACTAATAGAAAAAGAAATTTACTAATCCTTTGGGGAATACCAATAATTTTAGGAACAATTTTATTGCTAAGTGTGATAATTGAGACACCATATATTGTTGATAGATTTGTAGCAGTATATAATCCAGAAAGCCAAGCAGATTGTTGTGGATGGATCCCTTTAAATAGAAAAATAATTATAAATTCTGCTCAAACATTTGGTGAAGCAGACGATACTAGCAATGCTTTAGATATATTTGACGAAGGCACAAATTATGCGTTTATATCAATTTTAGCACATTATGGCTGGGTAGTAAGTGTTGGAATAGTAATAGCAGTTTTAGCCTTAAGTATAGAACTAATTATAAATTCAATTAAGATAAAAGAAATTAATGGAAAATTATTAATAATTGGAATGTCTAGTATGTTTATTTTACAAAGTATATTTAATATTCTTATGAATTTGAATTTAATAATTGATGCTAATTTTAATTTGCCATTTGTTTCTTATGGTAGGTTAAATCTTATTGTTAATATGATATGTTTGGCTTTAGTGTTATCAATTTATAGAAGAAAAGATATACTTATTAGAAATAATATAAAAGCAGAAAAAACAGATTACAACTTATAATTTTATAATTAAATAAAGAAGATAGTAAAATTTTAGCAAGTGCTTGTTGATAACCACTTGCTTTTTATATATTGAAAAAGTTGTAAAAAAATAATGATAAATGGTAATCCTGTTAAGATAAATGGAATTGCAAACAAAAGAATATAAAGTTTTATTGATGTTTTATATTTTAAATGATATATATAAAACATCAATATTTTTTTGCATATTTATACATTATTTTACGGGGGAGAAAAAATGAAAACAGAACTAAAGCTAACATTAAATAATTTAAAAAGCAATATAAAAAGAACATTATTTACAATTATATCTATAATGTTATGTTCAATATTGATATTTACTACAACAATTCTAGTTAGTAGTATCAAAAACGGAATTATAGAGATTTCAGAAAAAGAAAAAAATGATTATCATGTAATACTTAAAGATTTAAGCAATAAAGATTTTGAAAAAATAAAAAATAAAGAATATATTGAAAAAATATATATTCAAAAAATAAATGATACAGAACTGACAGAAGTAGATAAAAATTATGTCATGAAAGATAATGAAAAAAATTTAAATATATATATTAGATATAAAAATGTGAAAGATGTTTGCAAGTATTCAAACGATATATTACAAACATTAAATATATCAACTGATGAAATTGAAAATTCTAAAAATAAATGCGAATTTAATCAAAAATTACTAACTATATATGGGATTATTGATATTGAAATCGAAACAGAAAACTATATACCTAAATGTATAGCAAGAATTAATTATTCATATGCTATTGAATTAATGATTATAATTATTTTTGCAGCAATATCAATTTTATTTATAATAATATTATATAATGCTTTTTTGATAACTATAAATGAGAGAAAAAAGGAGTATGCAGTTTTAAACAGTATAGGAGGAACAGAAGGACAAATATTAAAAATGATATTATTTGAAGGCATAATAATGGGAGCAATAGGTATTTTTATAGGAGGAATAATATCAATTTTTAGTTCTAATGTGATTTTGAAATTATTGAATAATATATTAAAAAATACAGGGTATAATTTCAGATTGATATTAAATATAAGATACATAATATTATCTCTAGGAATTATTATATTTAATATTTTTATATCATCTATAATACCAAGTATAAAAGCAAGTACAACATCAGTTATTCAAGGTATTAGAAATAATAAACAAATAAAACATAGAAAGAATACAATTATAGAACGAATATTACCAATAGAAGGAAAAGTAGCAATAAAGAATGTAAAAAGGAATAAAAATAAATATTCAATTATAATAATGCTATTAGTAATATGTATGCTATCATATATTACAATAAATACATATATTCAATATGAAAAAGAAAGTGCTAAACTAATAAATGAATATGATTCAGATGCTAAGTTATCCATAGATTCAACACAAAACATTAATTACAAAAAAATATTGAAAGACTATGAAAATAATACAGGAGATAAAATTGAATATACGGAATATAAACTAACAGGAATAAATGTATTGGTAGAACCTAAACAGGCACTTTTGACGGATAATGTTACAACATATAATGATGGAAAACAAAGTATGCATATGGTTATTGTTGGCTTAGATGATGAAACATATAATAATTATATAAAAAAACTAAATGCTCAATATGGGGATTATATAATTTATAACAAGGCTACTGAAATTTTGGAAGGACGAGATTTAGTATATACAAATTATGATGTATTAAAAACAGGTATTAATTTTGATTTAAATCTTATATCAGTATTGAATGATGAAGAAAATGAAGTTAATCAATATAAGAAAATAAATAATGGAAAATTGAATGGAAATTATATTATTACAAACGAAAATATAAAAGGATTTAAAGAATTGCAATTTAAGTATCTTGCACCAATTATTTTTACTAATATGGAAAACTATAATAATATTCAAAAAATAAATTCTGATTATAATGATACTGAAGGATATGAAGTCGAAAATTGGATTGTAAGTGATTTGGATGAAATATTGATAAAAGTAAAATGCAAAAATATTATGAATTTTTCAAGTTATATTGATAATATAGTAAAAAAACAAAATATAGGCATTGATGCAGAATATTATTCATTAGAAAATCAAGAAAAAATAATTTATATAGAAATAGTTCAATTAATATTAAATATTATTGTAATTTCGATAATTATAATTGGTATAATTAGCACAATTAATATTATAAATGCAAGTATATGCGAAAGAAAACAAGAATTTATTGTTTTAAATATTGTCGGAGCAACAGAGGAAAATATAAATAAAATATTAATGTTTGAATGTATATATATGTTTCTTAAAGCATTAATGATAACAATAGTATTATCGATTCCTATTATATATATGATTATAAAGTATATGCAAAATATTATTATTGAAAATAAATTATTAGTACCATTTGGAAAAATAAATTTATTTATTATGGGATTATTTAGTATATCCTTAATGATATTTAAGTATGCAACAAATTTTATAAAAAAGTGGCAAAATTATAGGAGGGAACAATGAATATTTTAAAAATAGAAAATTTAAAGAAAGTATATGGGAGTGGAGAAACAGAAGTTAAAGCATTAGACGACATTTCTTTTCAAGTAGAAGAAGGAGAATTTATTGCTATAATAGGACCTTCTGGAAGCGGAAAATCAACATTGTTACATTCAATTGCAGGGCTAGAAAAGCCAACAAGTGGAAAAGTGTATTTTTATGATAAAGATATATATAAAATGAGTAAAAAAGAACTTACTATTTTGCGAAGACAAAAAATAGGAATAATATATCAATTTTATAACTTGATTCCAACTTTGAATGTGGAAGAAAATATAACATTACCAATAGAGTTAGACAGGAAAAAGATAGATACCAAAAAACTAGATGAAATAATAAAATTTTTAGGACTAGAAAAAAGAAAAAAACATTTGCCAAATGAACTATCAGGTGGGCAACAGCAAAAAGTTGCAATAGGAAGAGCATTAATGATAAATCCAACAATAATTTTAGCAGATGAACCAACAGGAAATTTAGACTCAAAATCGAGTGAGGAAATTATGAAGGTTTTAAAAAAGGCAAATAAAGACTATAAACAAACTATTATTATGATTACACATAATTTAGAAATAGCCAAATTGGCAGATAGAATTATAAAAATAGAGGATGGAAGGATAATATAAAACCAATTATCTAAAAAACAACCGTTTATCGTTTAAGTATTGATATAAAAAATTTTTAGATATATAATTCAAACATGGAGAAAGGAAAAAATGGGAATAAGAATATCAGAAAAAATAAATACAAATATTAAGAGCAATGAGATAAATATTATAATTGAAGCAAATTCAAAAAATAAAGAAACAGAAAAAATTTTTGATTATATAGCTAATTACAAAACAAACAAGGTTATAGTTACAGAAGACTATAAATCATTTTATATAGATTATAAAAATATTATTCTATTTTATAGTAATGGAAAAAATAATTACTGTAAAACAGTTGATAATAAAACATACAAAATAAGAAGCAAATTATATGAAATAGAAAACATAGATGATAGTTTTATTAGAATATCGAAAAAATGTATAGTTAATGTCAATTTTGTAAAATGCTTTGATATGAGTGAAACAGGAAAAATAATAGTAAAATTATATGATGATACAGAAGAAAAGGTTTCGAGAAGAAGAATTAAAGATGTATTAAATTTTTTGGAGGATAAGAGTTTGTAATATGAAAAAAATTTTTAATGTTATGGTATTTTTTATAATAAATTATTTTATATTTAATTGCATATTTAGTTTAACAGAAATGATTATTCTAAAAATATGTGAATATAATACAGATTTTTTGAATTTATTTATAGAATCTATTAAAAATAATCTGTTATTTTTCACAATCGTATATGCTATTATTTCTATTATTATGTACTTACATACAAAAAATACAATAAAAAAACTTAATGAACAATTAGAAAAATCAAGAGAGAGGGGGAAAATAAATGAAAAATAAAAAGAATGTAATAATTGCAATTGCAATTATTATTATAGTTGCAATTGGATTTGGTATCTTTAAAATATCAACTTCATATCTATTTAATGAAAATGGAAAAATTGAAGATGGACATGCACAATTAATAAATCATATAAAAAGTATAGAAAATGATGTTGAAAGAAAAAATCAAATAGATTATAGTTTAAGCCAAAATTTAATAAATCAAACAGAAGCAAATGAATTATATTAATAAATTTAAACTATCAAAAAGCTATAATTCGTTTGACAAAAGTAATAAAAAATTAGTATAATGAATATACTAAAGGAAGTAATATTGCAAAATATTATGAAAAGGAAATCCCTAGCCTATAAGTAGGGTATATTGAAGAGGAAACCCCTAGCCTAAAGTAGGGTATAAAAAGAGCAAAGGTGAAAACCTTTGCTCGAAATTATTTTAAGGAGAATTGTTTTGAATAATTTAAGACTTTACAAGATAGATATTAATTTTATTAGTTTGATTTATTGTAATAATATTGTATTTATGATAAGATAAAACAAAATTAAGAAATACAGAAATATTAGGAGGTAAAATAATGAAAATAGGAATTGATATAGATGGAGTTTTAACTGATGTAGAACAATGGCAGTTAGACTATGGAAGTAAGTTTTTTTATGAAAAATATGGTTTAAAAATAAAGAATTACAAGGGATATGAAACAAATGAAATATTTGATGTAGATATAAAATTAGATGATGAATTTTGGAATAAATATTTTCGAGAGTATTCAATTAATGTAGAAGCAAGAAAATTTGCAAATGAAGTAATTGATAAATTAAAAGAAGATGGACATGAAATTTATATAATTACGGCTAGAGGCTCTTTTTTATCTCATTCAGCAGATGTAATGACCATAGAAGAAAATAGAAATATTGTATTAAATTGGCTAAAAATTAATCAAATACATTATGACAATATAATCTTTAGTCCAGAAGATAAATTGGAAATATGCAAACAAAATAATATAGATTTAATGATTGAAGATAAGCCTAAAAATATAAATACAATTTCTAATGAAATACCTGTAATTTGCTATCATGCAAGTTATAATGAGCAATGCAATGGAAAAAATATTTATAGATGTTATAGTTGGTATGACATATATAGAAAAATAAAAGAAATATTTTAAAATGGAGAAGAGAAAGTAATGTCATTAATAGAAGTAAAAAATTTAGTAAAAAAATATAAAATTATAGAAAAAGAAGATGGATTAAGAGGCTACTTAAAAAATTTAATAAAACCAAAATATAAAGAATTTACAGCAGTAAACAATATAAATTTTAATATTAATGAAGGTGAATTAGTAGGGTACATAGGAGAAAATGGAGCAGGAAAATCAACAACAATAAAAATGCTCACAGGTCTGTTATCACCAACATCTGGACAAGTTGTAGTAAATGGAATTGTGCCAAATGAAAAAAGAATAGAAAATAACAAAAATATAGGTGCTGTTTTTGGACAAAAAACACAGCTATGGTGGGATTTGCCTGTAATTGAATCTTTTAGATTAATTAAAAAGATGTATAAAATTCCAGAAAATGAATACAGAAAAAATTTAAAACAATTTACTGAATTATTACAATTAGAAGATTTACTAGAAAAACAAGTTAAGAACCTAAGTTTAGGGCAAAAAATGAGATGTGAAATTGCAGCAACATTTTTGCATAATCCTAAAATAGTTTATTTAGATGAACCAACAATTGGACTGGATGTTTTAGTAAAAGAGAATATTAGAAAATTTATTAAAGATATAAATAAAGAAAAAAATACAACAGTAATACTTACAACACATGATTTAAAGGACATTGAAGATGTATGTGACAGAATAATACTATTAGATAAAGGTCAAATAATCTTTGATGGAGAAAAACAAAAATTCAAAGATACATATGGAAATAGTGTTTCAGCTGAAATCATTTTAAAAAATAAAAAAGCGAGTATAACTGAAAGTTTATATGATGAAGACTTTGAAATTGTAGAAGAAAACGAAGAAAGCATAAAAATAAAATTTGACCATGATAAAATGACAATTGTAAAAATAGTCGAGATGATTTCAAAATATGGAGATATAGTAGATATTCATATGAAAGAAGCAGAATTAGAAGATATATTAAAAGAAATATATAGAGGAGTAAAAATATGTTAGAAACATGGTTGGCATTAGCACGAGTACATTTTAAAGAATATTCTATTTATAAATCCAATTTCTTTTTATGGACATTAAATAGAATAGTAGAAGTTGTTGTTTATATTTTTGTATGGCAAGCAATATATTACCAAACAGGCAATGCTGGTGGATATAGTATAGAATATATGGTTACGTATTATATTTTAGTTATTTCGATAAAAGCAATAGCAACGTGGGGAATAAATGAAGATATTGCAGAGTCAATTAGAAAAGGTCAATTAAATAAAGAATTATTAAGTCCAATATCATATTTTAAATATTGTTTTGGATTATATATGGGAGAAATTGGATATGCAATTCCAATCTCAATAGCGACATTTATAATATGTTCAATTTTTTGGAGTGTACAACTTCCTGTAAATTTTATAAATTTTTTATTATTTATATTTGTAATAATACTTATACTTCCAATATCATTTTTTATACAAATGATAGTTGGAACAATTGGATTCTATACAAACTCAATTTGGGGAATGCAAATTTTAAGGCAATCAATTATAGCAATTTTTTCTGGATTAATTGCACCACTTACATTATTTCCTGAATGGTTTCAAAAAATTGCAAATATACTTCCATTTAAAGAATTTATATATACTCCTATAAATATTTATTTAGGAAATATTCCTTTGAATGAAATAGGATTTATAATATTAAAATTAATATTATGGTCATTGATTTTATATGCAATATCAAAAGCATTTTTTAAATATTCAGTAAAGAAAATAACAATAAATGGAGGATAAAATGAGAAGAGTATTTGACAATATTAAATTGTACTTATCATTTTTCGTAGCATCTTTAAAAGAACTACTAATATATAGAATAGATTGTTTAACCGGTATGATTTCACAAATAGTTACTCAAGCAGTAGAAGTTATATTTATTTGGATTACATTTCAAAATACAGAAAATCTTGCAGGCTGGAACTTTAAACAAGTACTTTTATTATATGGTACAACATTAATATCAATTGGAATTTTAGACTTATGTTTTGATTCATTGTATGATATAGGACCAAAATACATTAGAGATGGAGAATTTGATAAAATATTATTAAGACCTGTTCATCCACTGATTTCAATAGTAGGAAGTTCAAAGTCTTTTACAGCTATTGGATATTTTGCATTAGGGTTATTTATAACTATAAAAATGCTAATAGAGTTATCTATACCAATTACATTTTTTCTTTTTTTAAAAATAGTAGTATTTAGTATTATTGGAGCGGCAATTACTGGAGCTATATTAACTATATTTAGTATTGCATCATTTTGGACATATAAGTCTAATGAAGTAATATGGACATTTTACAGAATACATACATTTGCACAATATCCAATTGATATATATAACGGATTTATTAAACTACTAATAACAGTAGTTTTACCATTTGCGTTTGTTGCATATTATCCAACGATGAATTATTTAGGAATGGATAAATATATGATTTATTTATCTCCAATTATAATGGTAATCTTATGGATAATTGCTATTAAAGTTTGGAATTGGGCACTAAATAAATATAGAAGTACAGGGAGTTAAGAATATGAACATAGGAATAGATATAGATAATGTAATATCAAACTTTGATGAAGTATTAAAAAAAGAATTTTTAATACATGACAAAGAACTAAGAAATACAGGAATAATTAACCCAGAAGCATATATGACAAAAGGAATGTTTGACTGGACTGATGATGAAATATGGACATTTTATTTAGAAAATATAGGAAGAATAACTCCTAGTCTAGATATAATTGAAGGTGCAAAAGAATATATTGAAAAACTAAAAAAAGATGGACATACAATAGTAATTATTACAGGTAGAGATAATGGAGAATATAAAGATCCATATACTATAACAAAAAAATGGCTAAAAGAAAAAGGAATAGTATATGATAAATTAATATTCACAAACGGATATAAAAATGGAAAACAAGGTAAGGCAGAAAAATGTTTAGAAAATGACATTGATGTAATGATAGATGATTCAGCCAGAATTTGTAGAGAATGTTTTCAAAAAAATATTACTACACTTATAATGGACAAGCCTTCTAATAGGGATGAAACAGAAATAACAAGAGTTCATAATTGGAAAGAAATTTATGAATTTATTACAAATTATAAAAAAGAAAAAGTAAATGTAATATTAGATACAGACACATATAATGAATGTGATGACCAATTTGCACTAGCGTATTTATTGAAAAACCAAGATAAATTTAATATTGAAGCAATTACAGTAGCACCTTATTCACATAGTTATATAAAAGAAACAACAGAGAAAAGTTATAATGAGATATTAAAAATATGTAATTGGCTAAATTTTGAAACAAAAAATAGGGTGTTTAAAGGCTCAACAGATTACATATGTAATGGATATAATGAAGATAATGATGCTGTAAATAAAATTATAGAAATTGCAAACAAAAATAAAAAGACATATATTTTAGCAATAGGAGCAATTACTAATGTTGCTTTAGCAATTAAGAAAGAGCCTAAAATAATTGATAAAATAGAAGTTATATGGTTAGGCGGAAATGAAATAGGATATAAAGACAAGCTTGAATATAATTTTAGACAAGATATTAAAGCGGTAAAAATAGTATTCAATTCAAAAGTAAAGATGACTATACTACCATGCAGAAATGTTGTATCAGATTTAAAAATAGATATAAATACTCTAAAAAATAATTTAGAAAACAAATCAGAATTATGTAATTACTTAATTGAAAGATTCTATAATGATGGATATCATGGTGTGCATGAAACAAAAGAGATTTGGGATATATCAGTAATTGCATATATGATAAATAAAAATTGGTTTGAAACAAAAGAAATAAGTTGTCCTAATATCAGAGAAGATAGTTCTTACGAATTGACTGATAATAGGCATGTTATTACTTTTGTAACTAAATTAGATAGAGATAAAATATATAACGATTTATTTAAGAAACTAGGAGAATGATTTATGAAATTAACAAGTGAAGAAGCAAGAAATTTATTAGAAAAAGAGAGAAATAATAGATGGATTGACCATTGCATATGTGTAGGAAATAGTGCAGGTAAAATCGCAAAGGCATTAAAAGATAAAGGCATAAATGTAGATATTGATAAGGTAATATCATTTGGTTATATTCATGATATAGGAAAAAAATTTAATGAGCATGGAGGAGTATTTCCTCATGCTATAAATGGTTATAACTATATAAAAAGTCTTGGGTATGATGAAGAATACGCAGGAATTTGTATTAAACATTCTTTTTTAAATAATGATATAGACTGCATATCAAATGATAGAAATGAAACAGACAAATCTAATATACATTATAATTTTGTGAAAGAATATATAAAGAATGAATATAGTTTGGAAGAAAAAATAATAAACCTTTGTGATTTAATGTGTACCACTAAAACATTAACTGTTGAAAAAAGAATGATAGATTTATTACTAAGACATGGCGTATTTGCTAAAACACATTATCACATAGAACAAACTATGAAATTAAAAGAATATTTTGACAGTTTATTAGGATATAATCTTTATGATTTATTTCCAGAAATAAAGAATAATTTATAGTAAATTGGAGAAATAAAATGAATAGATTATTAAGAATAGGTTTTGATACATTTTTAACATCTGTAACTCCAATTTTAGGATGGTTTTTACTTGGAATATTAGTGGATAAAAATTTAATCAATATATTTTCATTAATATATCCGATGCAATTTGTTGTAAGTGCAATACAAAGTGTTTTTGGAACAGGTGCTAATATAAGTTCAATTAGAGATAAAAATAAAAATAGTGTTTTTTCTGGGGTGGTATTGGGTTCTGGTATAGGATTGATAATACTAGGATGCGTTGCAATAAACATAGATAAATATATAACTTTTATGAACATGGATATTGATACATATAAAATATTTGGAGTATATGCTGTTATTCAAATGTTTTTTCAATTATTATTAAATTTATCTTTGTGTAAGTTGTATTTTGAAGAAGAAAATAAAAGAGCTAACAAATATAGTTTGCTATTCAATTTAATAAATTTTTCTTCATTAATTATAATGAGTTTAATAACAAAAGAACAAATAAAAATTGTTGGAATTTCAGTAATATGTATGAGTATTTTTGTTGTTATTATGATGTTTAGAATAGTAGAAAAAACAAAATTTAAAATTAATATAGTAAATTGTATTAAATATGATTCTGTATATTTGTTTGCAGAAATTAGTATGTTTATAATTTATTTGTTTGGTTTTAAAAATTCATTTGATTTTGGTGAAAAATATATTTTAGCAACATCATTTGCAACTTTAATAACAGATACTCAATGGGATATTGCTTATGCAATAAAAACAGTAGCACAAATTGATATTACAAAAAAAGAATTTTCATATAATGAACATATAAAAAATAGCAGAAAATTAGTATATTTGTTAATTATATCAAGTATTATAATGGGTATTATATTATATCCAAGTTATAAGGTAGATATAATGGCAACATTAATCATAGTAAGTATAGAATTGGTAAGTTTATATATGTATCCAATTTATTTAACAAAATTAACATACATACAACTTGAACATTCTGCTGTAAAAGCAACTATTAGTAAACAAATTGCCAATATAATTAGAATTTTTTGTTCTTTTATATCATCTCCATTTTGCACATCAATTGGACTAGCAGTTTCAGTTATATATCAACTAGTATCTACACAGTATATAATTGAAAAAAATAAAATTAATATGGAAATGAAATAAAATCATTGCCACTCATTTGAGAGATAAAACTAGAGAAAAATTGAAGAGTGATGAGATAAATAATGTCTTAGTTGTAGAAGATGGATATGTATTTGAAATATAAAAATTAAAAAATTAGGAGTAAATAAATGAGAATAGGGATAGATATAGATGATACTTTAACAGATATAAAAGACAAATTAACAAATGCTGCAAAAGAATATGCAATTAGTCTTAATAAAAATGTAGAAAATAAGAATCATAAGATAGTAGATATATATAATAATGGTAACATATATCAGAAATTATTTGATTTTAGTTATGATGAATTAAGATCCATATATTCAAAGTGAAACTTGGCTAAATGAAAATTCTATATATTTTGATAAATTAATTGTTAATGCTAGAGATAAAGCAAAAGTATGCGTAGAAAATAATATAGACTTATTAATTGATGATAGTATAAGTAATTGCTCAAGTGTATATAATTGTGGAATTGAAGCAATTATGATTAGTAATGAAAAAAATAGTAACAACGAAATAAAAACATTTTATAATTGGAAAGAGATATATAATTACATAAACGAAATGGAGTAGCAAATGAAAAAAATAAAAAATGAAAATCAAATATTAATAATGTTAGCTTTTTTTAGTATATCAGTTGGACTATGGGGAAATTTTAGACAACTATGGCTACAAGATAATAATTTTGCTGTTACTAATATAAGCAATATATTAAGTATAGGAACATTTATAAGTGTTATAATTATTGGCTTAATAGGAAAATACGTAAAACTAGATAGATTAAAAAATACATTGGTAATAGTATTATTAGTAAAATTAGTAAATATGTTTTGGTTATACTTTTTAAATAGGACAAGTTCAGTAGAACTAATTAGATTATCAATAATAATAGATATTGTAACAGAATATATAATAATCACAAGTATTTACCCATTAATAACAACTATTGTAAAAACAGGAACAATATATAGTAAAAGAAGATTAACAGAATATTTATTTAGAGATATTGGAATTTTATTTGGAGGAGTATTTATAGGTAAAAGTATAGCAGGATTATTTGTAAATTATAATGCGTGTTTACTTATAGCAAATATTTTTTTACTATTTTCGTTATTGGTATTATTAAATATAAAAGTTACTAATTCTGCTAATATAGATGAATATAAAGAAATTTCTTCAAAATATATTTTTAAAGATAAGCTTTTAATATTGTATTTGATTTATACACTAATCGGAACAATTGCAATGTCAACAGCTCTTGGACTAAAAATGCTTACACTTACCAATTATTTTCAATTTAGTGATAGTGTAGCAACTAATTACTTATTAATTATTGGACTACTAGCAGATGTTTTTGGAATTATAGCATTAAAATACTTAACACCTAAAAATGATTATTTAACTGTAACAATAAAATTTGGAATAAGATTTTTAGGATATGTAATAGCATTTATATCAAATAGTATAATGATTACATTAATTGCAATTACTTGGTCTATATTTATTTCAACAGCATATGAAAATATTTGTGATGCTGTATATATTAACAGATTAGAAAATAAATATCAGTTAAGTTTTTCAAATATATGCCATATAATAAGGTTTTTAGGAGAAGCAATAGGTGTATTCCTTTGTGGTATAATGTATGAAATTGGATTAAGATATATGTTTGGATTATCTGCTTTATTTATGATATTCCAAATAAGTATAGCTTATTATATGATATATTTAAGAAAAAGGGAAAAATAAATGAAAATAGAAATTGATATAGATAATGTAATATCAAATTTTAATGAGGAATTGTTAAAAGCATTTACGATTGATAAAAGATTTATTAGGAAATAATTTATATGATTTATTTCCAAAGATAAAAGAAAATTTGTAGAAGTATTATTATATTAAAATAAAAAATGAAAGAAGTGAAAAAATTGGAAAATAAAAAAATAGATTTAAGTAGTATAAAAGTTGCAATTTTTGATTTTGATGACACACTAGCTATTCATAAAGATAAAGATTATTTAAAACATCGTAATGAAAATGAAGAAAATCTTTTAAATTATTACTTAAATGCTTATCTAAATCCAGAATCTTTTTATGAGACTATTGAACCATGTTTGATATCCGATTCATTACAAAATTTGATTAAAACATTTGAAACAAAGGGTGTAAAAATATATTGTGTATCTGGAATGAAATTTTCATTTCATCTAAAAGCGAAAGAAAATTTTGTACATAAATATTATAGTAATGATATAGAAGTAATTTCAGCACGATCTCAAGAATTAAAGTGTGATGCTGTTAAAATTATTAAGCGTATTAACAATTGTGATTTTAATGAAATTATATTTATAGATGATATTAAAGAAAATATTATCAGATTTAATAATATGGGAATACATGCATGGACACCCGAAGAATTTGAACAGTTAATATAATATTTAACAGGAGAACATAAATGGAACAAGAAACAAAGAAAATAAATAGAAGTATAAAAATGGATTAAGTGCAAGTCAAATAACAGCAATGACAATGGTTGCATTAATAATATGCATAGTGTTTCAAAAAGTAATATTATCAATTGTAAAAAAGATAGGAAATGTAAATTCATTAAGACTAGGAGCAACTATGTTGTTGATTGCATCATTAGTATTAACATTTGGAAAATCGTTTATTGCAATGTTATTATATAAAAGCATACATGAATTAGCAGTTATGTTTTTAAATATGGATGAAATAATTTTGAAAAATAATTTAAAAGCTGTAAGTAGAAAAGACGATTATTTTAAAATAAGAAATAAATCAAAGATTATTTATGCTATTATAACGTTATTCACAGCATTAGTAGCAGGAAAAATGTTTAATGTAAATCATTATTTACCAATGTATTTATCAATAATAATATATGTATTGGTATTAGGAACGGCATTTTTATATTATGAGGCAAAAGTAGAGGAAGAACTAGAAACGAAAAAAGAACATAAAAAACTAAAGATAACATCAATAATATTCTATGTAATAAGTTATCAAATTATAGTATAGTAGCAAAAAATGGATAGCAAATTAAATGCTATCTATTTTTAGTTAAATTTGTAAAAAAATACCTGTTGAACATATACTTCCAAATAATGTATAATCTATTTAAGAGGTGCAATAATTTATGAGAATAATAAAAAAATATGGAAAAGACATATTATATAAGGAATTAAAGAAAAGCTATAATTTTTTTATTAAAGAAGCAAATACAGATAAAAAAAGCAAAGGCTATGGACTAATAAAAGATAAAACAATTTTAGCTGATAATATAGCAAGTATAGCATCAGTAGGATATGGTTTAGCAGCATTAGTTATCGGAGTAGAACATAATTGGATAAAATATAAAAAGGCTTATGATAGAGTAAACAGAACACTAGAAACCTTTATAAATAACGTAGAAGGAAAAAACGGGTTTTATTATCATTTTGTGAATATGCAAACAGGAAAAAGAGAATGGAATTGTGAAGTATCAATAATAGATACAGCAATTTTTATATGTGGTGCTATAACTGCAGGTGAATATTTCGGAAAAGAAGTAAAAAATAAAGCAAATATCTTATATAAAAGAATAAATTGGGAATGGTATAGAAACGAAACAAACAATTTATTTTATATGGGATATAAACCTGAAAAAGGATTTTGGGGACAATGGGATGGATATGCTGAACAATTAATGATGTATGTATTAGGAGTTAGTTCACCAACATATCCAATAGATAAAAGTATGTATTATGAATTTAATAGAAAAAAGAAGGATTATAAAGATATAAAGGATATAATATATACATATTGTGGAACATTATTTACATATCAATATTCACATGCATGGATTGATTTTAGAAATTTAACAGATATTAATGGAGTTAATTGGTTTGAAAATTCAATAAAAGCAACAAAAGCAAATAGAGAATATTGTATAGATAATAAGAGCAAATTTAAAACTTATGGAGAAAATTCCTGGGGATTAACTGCTTGTCTTTCTCCAAAAGGATATATAGGACCAGGAGCTGAACCATGTGATACCAATTTAGAAATAGAAAACGATGGAACAATATCTCCATGTGGTGCAATTGGTTCAATAGTGTTTACACCAAAGGAAAGCATACAGTCCATGGAATATTATTATAATACATTTAGAAAATTGTGGGGAAAATACGGTTTTAAAGATGGCTTTAATTTAGAAGGGAAAAAAGGCTGGTTTGCAAATGAATACATAGGAATTGATAAAGGAATAGGAATGTTAATGATAGAAAATTATTTAAATGAAACTATATGGAAATATTTTATGAAAAATGAGTATGTCATTAAAGGATTAGAAATGTTAGAATTTACTGATACTAAATCAGAAGATTTGAAATTTAACAAAATATAATTTGGAAGAAATTACAAATGAAATATTATATAAAAATTGATATAATATATGTAGATGTGTAATATCACATAATAGTAGTAAAAATAACCCAAATATTTTAATTAAAATGGAGGTATTAAGATGAAAATATGTATTTTACGGAGAGATGGAGAAAATGTTCATAATGGAATGGCAGAAGTGATGTTTGCGATAACAGAGAGATATTTTGGAAGAAAAGAATTATTTTTAGATAAAAATGAAAAAGAATTTACACAGATGATTACTTTTTCAGTTTCTGATAATGAAGATTCATCCAATATAGTTCAATTTATAATTGCAGTATCAGGAGTAAATCCGTTATATACTGTGAGAATTTTGAAGTAAAAGCAAAGAAGAACTCTAACCTAGCAAATGCTGATTAGAGTTTTTCTTTGTTTACGGATGAAAAATGTTTTTTTCAATTTCTGCCATACACTCATTAGCAATACTTGCAACAGCTGACCATGAGCCAACTTGTGTAGAAATAGGTTTTACCATACTGTGCAATTCTGATATTGTTTTAATTGCTTCATTCTTGGTAGAACAGAAATTTTTTAAAGTCTTTTTGAAGTGCCTTGCTGTTTCATCAGAAGAATCAACAGTTTTAAATTGTTTTTCGACTTCTTGCGTACTATTGAAAATAACTGGATTTTCCTTTACTTTTACGTGAAATCATGATATACTATTTACATAATTTTAGCAATTTGCTAATCAAATTTTTTAATCCTGTTTTGCAGGTTGATATAGAGACAGTTATTATAAAATGAATATTTTAAGGAGGAAAAATATGGAGAAAGTATTGATTTTGTTAGCGTTTGCCTTTTGCAGTCCGTGTGTTATATTGATTGTAGTAGCATATATTGATGAAATTAATAATAAGAGTATTATGAAAAAAGCAAAGAAAAGCTATGACAAAAAACTAAACGATGCAATGAGATTTTATCTATTAGCTACTTCATTGAAATATAAAATAAGAAGCGGCTGGGATGAAACTCATTGGAACGTGAGTAAAGAACGGATTGAAAGCATAGCAGAACATGTTTATGGTACATGCATATTAGCATTAAGCATTGATTCTGAATTTGAAACAAATTTAGACATTAATAAAGTTGTGAAAATGCTTGTTATCCATGAATTAGGAGAGGTTGTAATAGGAGATATTACACCATTTGATAATATTACTCCTGAAGAAAAGATGGAAAAAGAACATGAAGCTATCAAAGAAGTTCTTGGAGACTTAATCAAGAAAGATGAGTTTTATTCATTACTATTAGAATTTGATGACAAGAAAACAAAAGAGGCTGTTTTTGCACATCATTGTGACAAACTGGAAGCAGATATTCAAGCTAAAGTTTATCAGGATATGGGATGTCAACATTCTTTAGATGAGCAGAAGAATAATGTTGTTTTCAAAAGTCAGAGAGTTCAGCAAATGGTAAAAGATGGAGCTAAATCTGCATTCGATATTTGGTATGAATGGGATAAATCATTGTATTTTGATGATGAGACATTCGCCAATATTCTTGATTATGTGAAAGAGATTAATACTCAACAAGATTTTTAATGTAACTCGTAAACAGATTTGTTAAGGAGGTAAAACAAATGGAAAGAGAATATTTCTGATTGATTTTTTTGAAAAGGGGATTGTCAATAGATAATTCCTTTTTCTTTACTAGCTAGCAAATAAGTAAATAAAAGTTCATCTTTAATAAGGATTCATATAGTACTAGAATTAAAAACTAGTGCTATTTTTTATCTCAAATTTTTTCTCAACTAAAGTTTAAAAAAGATTAATTTCATTAGAATTTATTAAAATTATAGAATAAAAAATTTTAAAATATATTTTGCGATATTAATGTTTTATGCTATAATGTTAAAAAACAAGGAGGATATTAAAATGCTAGAAGACATAGAAGTTTTATATCATAGTTGTATTAGAATGAATAAAGAAAAAATGATTTATATAGACCCATATCATATAGAAAAAAATTACAATGATGCAGATATGATCTTTATAACACATGATCATTACGACCATTATTCTGAAGAAGATATAGACAAAGTAAGAAAAAATAATACTATATTTATAGTACCTGAGAATTTGTTAAATAAATTAATTAAAAAAGGAATAAATGATGAAAATATCATTACACTTGATCCAGGAGATGCTGAGAATATAGATGGAATAAAAGTTGAAGCAATTCATTCTTATAATATAGATAAGCCATTTCATCCAAAAGAAAACAATTGGCTAGGATATGTTATTGAAATAGATGGTGTTAGATACTATATTGCTGGAGATACAGACATTACTGAAGAAAATAAAAAAATAAAATGTGATGTTGCATTTGTACCAGTAGGTGGTACATATACAATGAATTTTAGTGAGGCAGCACAATTGATTAATATTATAAAACCTAAAATTGCCGTTCCAATTCATTATGGAAGTGTTGTTGGAACAAAGCAAGATGCAACTGATTTTGTAAAACTATTATATCCAACAACAAAAGGTATAATTTTAATGAAATAAAAAAGAAAGAGGACTAAAAATGAAATATTCAAATAAAGACAAAGAATTATTTAATGAAGCAGGAATTAATATAGAAGATAAAAATTATACAAATGAAGAAGTAGAAAGCTTAAAAATGAGAGTAACAGATTTTATTATGAGCCAAAGTACCAAGTATATAAATAAATACAACCAAAAATTTAGTAATATATTATAAGGATATAGATATGAATAAAGAAGAAATAATAAAGTATTGTTTGACATTAGAAGATACATATAAAGACTGTCCATTTCCAAATGATTTTGAATCAGTAACAATGAAACATATTAAAAATAACAAATGGTTTGTTCTAATTATGAACGTTAATGATAAGTTATATATTAATGTAAAAACAAATCCAGATTATTCTGACATATTAAGAAATACTTATGATTATATAATACCTGCTTATCACATGAACAAAGAACATTGGAATACGATTATTGTAGATGAAAAAGTGGACAAAATATTAGTAAAAGAATTGATAGAACAAAGTTATCAACTAACAAAATAAAAGCAAATAATAAGCAAAATAGGAGATTACTACGATAATAACGGAAATATTTAAGAAACAAAAATGTATTCTGAAAATGGTTCAATAGTTGATATGCAAGAAAATAATTGATAAATTGCAAATTAAGAGCAATATTTGAAAGTGAGTATAGTTTTATGATAAAGAAAATATTTTTTAATTTTATAAAAGTAGTATTAATAATTTTACCAATAATTGTTTTCTGCACTGATTTTATTAAGACGTTTTGGGGTCCAATATATAAATTAAATGTTAATTCTAGTAATATTACAGCTATTGAAGAAACATTACAGAAAGATAATATTGAAATTGAAAATCTAAATAATGTTATTAAAATTGAATTATGTGGGCAAGGATTATGGGATTATGAAAGTTTGAATTTTTATTATAGTGATGGTAAAAGCAAATCTGTTAATTTATATACTACTGAACAACATTATTACATAGAAGAATATTTATATAATAATACATTTAACTATGATTATATATTTAAAATTTCTATATTTATAAGTTTGGCAACAATTGCTTTTACTATATATGTTGGTATAAGAAAGAAAAAACAATTTTAAAATTAGTAAATTATTAAAAAATAGTATTTTAGAAGGAAAATGTATTTTATGAAAAAAAAGATTATATTAACAATTTTATTTATAATTATAATGATATTTATTTGTTATTGGTTATATTCAAATACAGGATTAAAAAAATTTGAAAAAGAAATTTCCAGTTTTATATTACCAGAAGGAATTGAAAAAGTTACAATAAAAAGTGGAATAGGAGATTCGGGAGGTAATGGAGAATATTCAACATATCGTGTAGTTTTGGTTGTGAAGGCAAAAATGCCAATAGAGCAATTAAATCAGGAATTTAAAAAACAAAACTTAACATTTTCAAGCCATATTGAAAATAGTAGTACACCTATTTGTTACATTACTCATTGCGAAGATAGTATATTTAAATCAGAAAGAAATTTTATATTAGAATTTGATGAACTAAAAAAAGTAAAGGATTTTACTGATTATTATTTTATTGAATTTATTAAATAAAATAGAAATGTAGATTATAATTGCATGTTTGGCATCTTGCAAATATTATTAAGTAATGATATATTAAAAACGATTTATGAAAAATAAAGAAGGGGGATTTTTGGAATTATGAATAAGTCAAATAAAGTTTTTGGAGGGATAATAATTGTATTGATTATTGCTTTAATAATAATGTCTATTCTATACTTGGACATGAGAGCCAAAGCAAAGAAAAATTTAAATGACTTCTTGAATCAATGTGAAGTAACTTCTAATTTATATAAAGAATTAGATGAATTAAAAAATAATGATAATAATTTAGATGGTAATTTCTTATTTTCAGAAGAAGGAAAATAATGATGAATAACAAATATAAATAAATTTTTATTTATTATATAAATATTTTTTTGATATTGAGCCTCAAAGGCTCTTTTTTTTATAAAATATTTAATTAAAAAATAATGTTACCTTTTTCAAAAAAATGGTAATATATAAATAGATATCTAAAAAGGAGCTCTAAATCAAAATGAAAAAAATAAAAAAATATATCATTAATGGGAATATTGATATGGAAAAAATAATTAATGATTTTGCACGGATATATATTTATAATAATAAAAAATAGTGGATATTTATTCAGCAATGAAGACATAGAAGAAATAGCATCAGATGTATTTCTTGTAATATGGAAAAACAAAGAAAAACTAGACATTAACAAAGAAATTGCTCCATATATAGCAGGAATAACTAAAAAATTGATATTAAAAAGAAAAAATAATATCAAAAATAACAATGAAAATATTGAAGAATATGAAAATTTATTATATGAAAAAAATAATGATATACATATTAAAATAGAAGAAAACGAAAAAATAAATATATTAACTAATGAACTAACAAAAATGAAAGAAGAAGATAAAAATATTTTTACATATTATTATTATCAGTCAAAATCAATAAAAGATATATCAAGTTTATTAAAAATATCACAAATTAAAGTAAAATCAAGACTATCAAGAATACGAAAAAAGTTAAAAAATGAATTAGAAAAAAGGGGGTATGGTTATGGAAGAAGATAAAATAGTAGAAAACATTATAAAAAAATCACAAATGAAAATAGCTGTATCTGAATTTGCAAAGGAGAAAAAAGAAATGCCTAAAATAAATAAAATTTCAAAATATGTTGCAGCAGCGATTATAACATTAGGAATAGGAACAGGAATAGTATATGCAACAGGAACTGCTATTTATGATAAAATATGGAAACAACCTGAATCATATAAAGTATCTAATGAAATTACTGAAAAAGATAAAGAAAATGCAATTAGTGAGGAAGATGCCAGAAAAAAAGCAGAAGAATATTTACGAAAAATAGGATTAGATGATGAAATAAATGGATTAAGACTAAATAAAAGTTGGCAAGAAAACGATATTACATGGAATATAGAATTTACAAAAGGATCAATGATTATAGATAGTAAAGGGAATTTTGAAAGTTTAAATATTCCATCATATAATTATACAATTCCATATAACTATGGAATTACAAGAGAAGAAGCAAGGAAAACGGCAAAAGAGTTATTAGCAAAGTATAATCCAGAAAATAATGATGATGAATATGAATTAGTATCGCTTAGTAGAAATATGGAAAATGATAAGGCTTCATATATTTGGTATGCTGATTTTTATAAAAAATATGGAGATTTATATAATCAATATGAAAAAATATCAATTGGATGGGTGCCAACAATTAATGGATTATATAGTCTAAATATAGAAAACTCAAAATATGAAAATAATGAACAAATTATTACAAAAGAGGAAGCAATAAAAATTGCAACAGAAAGAGATAAAAAAATTGAAACAAGACATAGTATAGCATCTACTGAAGCAGAAATTGGTATTGATAAAATGAATGCGGATGTTGTATATAGAGAGAAAGATATAGAAAATTACAATAAAGGAACAATTAATTATGAATGTGATGAAAATGGAACATATAAAATAAAAGATAACGCAGAATTTTACAAAGTTGATAATTGTGTCAGAAAAGTTTGGGAAGTAAAGATTTTTTATGATTATTATAATGAATATTATCAAGAAAGATATGTTTATTATGTTGATGCAACGACAGGAGAAATTATTGGTGGAAATAGATGGAATGGTTCAAATGAACAAGTTGCACAATTAATGGAAGATCAATATAATCTTATAGAAAAATAAAAAGAAGTCCAGTATGAACTCTATTTTTTAGGGGTATAGTTCAGTTTGGACTTTTTTTTAATAATAGATTGTTTGAAAATATTTTTTGTGTTAGAATATAAAAAACAAACATACTACTTTGTGAGAAAATATTGTAATTGGAGGTAATGATATAATGGAAAAATGGAAATGTCCAAAATGTGGAAATGAAGAATATGAAAAGGACCAATTTCAGGCAACTGGAGGAAATTTTGCGAAAATTTTTGATGCTCAAAATAAGAAATTTATAACAATTAGTTGTACCAAATGCGGATACACGGAATTATACAAAACAGGAACAAGTGCAGCAATGAACATATTTGATTTTCTAATGAACTAGGTACAAAATAAAAAAATATGGAGAAAAGATATATGAAAAAAGTATTAAAATATGGAACAATTGCAATTATTATAATGGTAACAATTATTATAGGTATAAATTTATATGTAAAAATATCTACTAATAAACAAATTGTGCAAGAAGCAGATTATACAAAATTATCAAACATAGATTGTATAATAGTTTTAGGTGCTGGAATATGGAATAATGAGCCTAGTCCTATGCTAGAAGATAGATTATTAGAAGGAATAAATTTATATAAAAATAATGTATCAAATAAAATAATAATGAGTGGAGACCATGGTAGAGCAGAATATGATGAAGTAAATATAATGAAAAACTATGCTATTGAAAGAGGAGTTAAATCTGAAGATATTTTTATGGACCATGCAGGATTTTCAACTTATGAAAGTATTTATAGAGCAAAAGCAATTTTTAAAGCGAAAAGAATTGTTATAGTAACTCAAAAATATCATTTGTATAGAGCATTATATATTGCAAAACAACTAGATTTAGAAGCATATGGAGTTGGAGCAGATCCTAGACAATATGTAGGAGCAACATATAGAGAAATAAGAGAAATATTGGCAAGAGATAAAGATTTTATAAAATGTATATTTAAGCCAGAACCTACATACTTAGGAGAAACAATTCCTGTCAGTGGTAATGGGGATGTTACAAATGATTAAATAAGCAAGTGATTAATGTCCACTTGCTCTTATACTATAATATATGTTATACAACACCAAATGAGAGAAAATAGTTCATTTAAATACTATATATATCTTGTTACAAGAAGCAAATCACTAAATTATATAAATGTAGAAAAAAGAAGTCCAAACTGGACTTCTTTTTTGATAGAGGACGTTTTTGATGCTTAATGTTAATTAGTTTGCGTAAATATATCCATATTTAGTTGAGTTACCAGCTGGGTAAGAGACATATAACATGTAACCCTGCCTACAGCAGTTTGGTTATATCTATTAATGTAACGTAATGCGGATTTATTTACAAATCCCTGCTTAGGTTTACTAGATGCACTGTATTCGATAAAGGCACTGTTTCCAGAAAAATATAAAACAGTTACTGTTTCAACTGGAATAGAAGCAATAGAAATTATAAAAAGAGAAAAAATTTAATAAGAGATTTAGCAGATGAAAAACAAAAGGAATATAGTAAAGATTCAATAAAAACAAGAATAAAAGAAGAATTAGAAAAACTAAAATTTGATTATTTTGGATATACCATTATAGATAAACCAAAAACCAAAGAAATCATAAGCACAATACTTCAAAAATTAAAAAAATAGATTATCTGTTTATTTTTAATTAAGGACAATATTAGACAGAATATGGTACAATAAAAAATATTATATAAATTTGAAACTTTTTCAATTTTTTCAATATCGTATAAGATAGGAGGGAGAAAAATGGGTACTCATAAATTTTTAAAAAAATTTAACAAAATATATAATGAAACATATAACAATACACTTAAATATATAATATGTAAATGTAATAATCTTAATGATGTAGATGACATTATTCAAGAAACTTATTTAGAATTATATAGGATAATAAAGGATAAAAAAGAAGTTATAAATTATCAAGCATACATTATAACTATTGCCAAAAATAAGATAATAAAATATTACAAATCAAATGAAAAAATAAAAGTTATTTCTATTTATAGAGAAAATGATAAGGAAGAATTTACAATTGATATAGATTCACGGCATAAATATAGAAGTAGACTTTATTACAAAAGACAATTTAGATAAAATTTGGAAGTACATAATTCAATTAGATGTTGAAACAGCTAAAATTTTTTATTTGCATTTTGCTTTAGATATGACATTTGAGCAAATTTCTGAAGAGATGGAAATAAATGAATCAACAGTAAAAACAAATTTATATAGAATGTTAAAAAAAATAAGAAAGAATTTTTCGGGAGGTGAAAAAGATGAAGAATAAAAAAGAATTACAAAAATATTTTAGAAATAAATATTATAATAAAAATAATAATTATGAAGTAATTTTATCGGAAATTAAAAAAGAAGAAAGTATAAAAAAGAATAGTTTTTTTAAAATTGTAGCCGCTATAATTATTTCTTTGTTTGGAACAACAGGGATAGTATTTGCTAGTAATAAAATTTACAATGAATATATAAAAAAACAAAATGAAATAAATTCAAATCAACTTTTTGTTGTAAAAGAAGGCACTTTTTCAAACGTTTTTTCAAATGATATGATATATGCAGATAAAGTTGATTTATATTACAAAATAATAACAAATATTGAAGATTATGATATATACAAAACAAAGATAAATGAATTACCAGAAATGACACAAGACAGTTTTAATGATAATTTTTTGATTATTATTGGAAATTGGGGCTCTCGACAACCATATGAATCTGATTTAACAATATCAGATGTTAACGCTGATGAAACAACAACTTGTATAAAGTTAAAACAAAAAGAAAAACCAAACTATAATAAAACGACTATAACATTATATGCTATTATTGATAAGGCATTGTTAAGAGAAAAAACTAATATAACTATTGAATATCCAAAGATAGAAACTAATAATTTTGCTAGTCTAGATTCTTTGCCAGACAATTATAGTGTGGAAAATGCACTGAACGACGGTTGCTTTGTAGAAGAAAACTACAATATATTGTCAAATGATAAATATGCAATTGATGAACTAATAAAAAAATCTCAAAATGGTGAAGAAGACTTTTTAAGAATATATTCAAAATATGATGATTATATTAGAATAATTGATTTAGAATTTAAAGATGGAATATTTTTTATGAATGAAAGAAATTCAATAAATAAAAAAATTAATTCGATTTCATTTAAATACTTGACAAAAAGGTATTTTCCTGAAAGAGAGGCTTATGAATATGGGTATAATAGTATTGATAGTTCAATTGATGTAAATCAATTATTGATTGTAAAATTAGACTGATTTATAATAAGTATTTAGAAATGTTTAAGAGCAAGTGATTGATACTCACTTGCTTTTATGCTATTATATATGAAACTTTATTTAATGTTACTGTTATATATAAATGAAAGCAGGTAAAAAATGGAGAAAGATTTAGATAAAAAATTGTACAATGATTATTTGAATGGAGAAAAAGAAACATTTGAAATTCTTTATAACAAATACAAAAATAAAATTGAATATTTCATTTATAACATAGTAAAAGACTATCAAAAATCAGAGGACATAGCTCAAGAAACTTTTATATACGTTATACAGCACCAAATGAGAGAAAATAGTTCGTTTAAATACTATATATATCTTGTTGCAAGAAGCAAAGCACTAAATTATATAAATGTAGAAAAAAGAAGAAATGAAATAACAGAAAAATATCTTACAAATGATGATGAACAAATTGAAAAAGACGTATTAGATATTATTACAGCAGAGGAAAGTAAAAAAGAACTATTAGAATCAATAGAATTGTTAGACGAAAGATATAAAAATGCAATTTATCTCGTAAATATTGAAGGACTATCTTATGAAGAAACATCTAAAATATTAGGAGAAACTCTACAAAACACAAAGAATTTGATACATAGAGGAAAAAAACAATTAAGAAAAATCCTGCTAAAGAAAGGATTTAATGAAATGAATAAAGTTTTGAAAATTTTTGTAATAATTATATGCACAACAATCGCATTATCAGGAATAGTCTATGCCACAACAGTTATATATAATAAGTATATAAAAAATAATACAAATCATAATATTACAATGAACCCATCATATCAAAGTACACTAGATGAAAATACAATAAATAATTTATGGGTGGGAACACTAGATTTAGCATGGAAAGAGCTAGAAGAAAAAATTGGATTAAATAAGATAGAATTAGAAGGCAAAATGCCACAAATTGCAAATGATTTAAATGAAAGTACATTTTCAAAAGAAATGCTAAATCCAAATGATTATAAAATAAATGTAGAAAGAACAGTTACAAATGGATACAAAATAGATGCTACACTTAACAAAGAATTGAACTTTTTAGAATCATTTGACAATTTTAGTGATTATAAATGGACATTTGGAAACGGTGATGAGGCTATTAAATATTTTGGAATAAACAATGCGAGTCCAGAAGAAATGAATAAAAATGTTGAAATTCTATTTTATAATAAATTAAATAATGATAGTTTATTAAGTAATGATATGGCTATAAAATTGAAAACAAAAGAAGGAGACGAAATAATACTTTATAGAACAGATGATAAAAAATCATTTGACGAATATTATGAAGACATAAAAGCAAAAACAAAAAACTATAAAGGACGTACAGAATTTTCAGAAGATGACGAACTAAGAGTTCCATATGTAAAGGTAAATGGAATGATTAATTACAACCAATTATATGATAAAAAGATAAAAAATTCTAAAGGATTATACATATATGATGTTATACAAAATGTTAATTTTTATTTAAATGAAAGAGGATGTAATTTATCTAGTAAAGCAACAATGGTTACAGAATATATGGGAATAGGACAAGATACAAAATATTGTTATTTTCAAGATACTTTTATAATATTTATGAAAGAGGCAAATTCTGATAAACCATATTTTGCATTAAAAGTAGATAACAATGATATTTTAGAAAAGATAGAAGAAACAGATGAACCAAAAATATTTGATAGTACAACTTTAGCAGATAGAGAGAAATATTATAGCAAATATTTACAAGGGGGAGAATATAAATTTTTTGAAGACGAAAAATATGAGTATTATTATCCAACTCAAAAAACACAAGTTGTCCAAGTGTATTTTAAGAATGGAGATATAATGACAGCAGAAGAAGCATTGAAACAAGGAAAAATATCTATGGATTTATTGGATAAATATGAAATCGAATATTTTAAGAAAGAAAAATAAGTATAGTAATTGAAATTTTAACAAAAATATGATAAAGTATGAAATATAATAAGAAGAAAAAATCAAAAGATAAACCAAAAGGGAGAAAAGTTATGAACACACATTCAATAATTATAATAAAAAACGAAAAAAATGAATATTTACAATATTATGACAAAAAATGGAATTGCTATTTATTTTTAAACAGTAAAATGAAAAACAAAGAAGACATGGAATCAATTTATAACGAAATAAAAGAAATGTTAAACATTGAGAAGGAAGATGTTGAGATATCATTTGTTAGTGAAAAGATACATAAAAAATTCTCAGAAAGTGATAAAATAGAAAAAGAATATCAACATTTCTTTTATAAAGTAAACATACTAAAAAATAATGAAAAATTCAGTAAAAAAGAATTTGAGTATTTTAATATAAAATATAAATGGTTTTCTTTTAAAGAATTTGAAAATGATGAGAGAATACAAAAAGTGAATAGTGATATTATACAATTTGTAAAATCATTTGATATCTAAGATAAAAGGGGGGGAACATTATGAAAATATCTGTAAAAGTAATACAAAAATTATCAAAAATAAAAAATTCAGTATATGACGCAATAAAAATAGAATATTTATATCACTCAAACAAACTCGAAGGAAGTACATTTAGTAAAGAAAATTTAATAGATTTACTAGAACAAAAACAGGTTAAAGGAGAACACTTCTTAGATGATGTAATAGAAACAAAAAATTCATTAGAATTATTTGATGTAGTTATAAATACATTGCAAGAACCTTTTGACAAATATTTATTGTGGGAATGGCACAGACTACTAAAAAAAGGAACAGTTGATGACGAAATTGATAATATAGGAAAATGGAAAAAATATGAAAATAGATTATCAAAAACAGATTTAAAATTATGTGAACCACATTTGGTAGAAAATAAAATGTATAATTTATTAGAAGACTGGAAAGAAAGTAAAAAGGATATTTATTCAATTGCTGATTTTCATCAAAAGTTTGAACATATACATCCTTTTCAAGATGGAAATGGAAGAATAGGAAGATTTATTATATTAAGACAATGTATAGAAAATTCGGTTGATTTAATAGCAATAGATGATGAATATAATAAAGAATATAGAGAAGCATTATATGAGGCACAAACAACTGGAAATGTTGAAGCATTAGTTGAAGTGTTTCAAAAATGCCAAGTTAGTCTTGATAAAAAATTATTAGACTTTGAATCGTTAATAAAGCAAGTATCAGAAGAAGTGGATTAATAAGTGAAAATATTTGGGGATATGTAAACGAAGGGAGAATTTTATGTTTAGTTTTAATTTTGACAAAAGAACAATGTATATAATAATTGGAATTATAGTATTTATAATTGCTGTAGTAATTATTATTAATATTTTTGGTAAAGTTGGTAATGGTTTTGATAGTATTAATGATGCTAAAAATTCTATAATGAGTGATAGTGAGAAGACAAAGAATGATGTTAATTCTATTATAAATGATACTAAAAATTCTATTAATACTTCTGAATTTAATAGTAGTTTTGAGAGAATGACTGGCAGTCAATCTTATGATAATGTTGTTTCTTTGTTAGAGGATACTATTAGTACTATTAATAAAAATAATGATCATTCAATTACTGTTGTTTATGGTAATATTGTTGCCTCTAATACTTCTGATATTAGAAGTTTAAAGAATGGTTTAGCAGCAGATAAAGATTATGAAATTTACTTAGGATATGATGAT
>OIYY01000349.1_pt1 | contig 33725 bp, 32 predicted proteins | sample 1588341 | NCBI WGS metagenome assembly OIYY01 (sample SAMN03283287) | human gut metagenome | biome: human-associated habitat; material: feces | host: Homo sapiens | place: Peru | collected 2012 | reverse complement strand
TGCGGCGTATAAGGTAGATGTCGCAAGCGACCGCCGCAGGCGCGAGAGAATGTGCCAAGGCACATTCTTTGTTCCTTTATTCCGCGGGCAGCGAAAAGAAAACGGTGAGAAAAAACACCGGAAAATGGCAGTTTTAACAGGAAATGAGACATTTGTCAACTTGATGGAATGAGACAATTGTATATAATGAAATTAAGACAAAAGAATGGAGCAGGGAACAGATGATGAGACAATTTATGAAACCAGAAAGAATTCGAATCATAGCAATGCTGGCTATTTTCAATTATATATTTTTAGGCTCGGAGTATCTGTTTGACAATATGATACGCTATGCAACAGATTCCGCAGGAGTAGTAAGGGCACAGAACTATGTGCTGGGAATCAGCGTAATAGGATTCCTGTTATTCCCATACATTAACCGTTATTTTAACCAGAAGATGCGGGAGATAGGTTTATATTTACTGCCGATAGCAGGAATAATCTGCATTTTCGTAATTCAGGAGCATTTGTCCTATCGAAGTATGCTTTTATCCGGATTCCTGCTTTATATTTTATATGGCATTATTGGAAGTGCTGTACATTATTATGCTGCGGTAAGCCTTTCGACAGAAAAGGGACTTGCACAAACCGTTGGATTTGGATATGCCTTTGGATTATTGCTTCAGTTTATCAGCAATAATCTGATACATAACAGCACTGTAGAGTCAGTTGCACTTTCTGTTTTCCTGGCAGCGATGGTATTGCTGGTTCGCAGACTGCGTCTGGAATGCAGCCGGGGGGTAGTAGGAGCAGAGGAGTTAGGGATAGATTCAGATACTGATATCCGGAAGAATAACAGGAGAAGCCTCAGACATCCGATGCTTGCGGCACTGCTTTTGATTTCAATAGTGGTTCTGATGACATGCATTTTTTCCAGTCTGGACAATGCCGTAACTTTAGTGCATGCAGGTGGAAGTGTAGATATTGGTCAGTGGCCGAGATTATTGCTTGCGGTAAGCGGACTGTTGGCAGGAGTACTTTTTGATATAAAAGAGCATAGATTTATGCAGATTATGATGTACTGTGTGACACTGCTTTCAACAATGTGTGTAGTGATAATAGTCTGGGGCGGATCATTTATGGCAGGTCTTATTGTGTTCTATTTGTCCGCAGGCTTCTTTGTGGTATACTTTACCACCAGTTTTATGGACCTTTCCTATTATATGAAAGTACCGGAGTTATGGGCTGGACTTGGAAGGGCAACAAATAATATCTGTGTCGGGATTACAGGAACGATTTCCCTGATGCTGATAGAGACCGGGGATGGAATGCGCATCAGCATCATAGCATTGATTTTATTTGCAGTTATCAGTATGCTGGTATATTTGTATATGGTACAGTTTCGTATGGATATACAGGAAGAAAATATGGCGAAAATGTTGGAAAAAGAACGTGAAAAATTTTTGGAGGATAAATTTCAGGCGTTTGTGAAGAATTATGCACTTACAAACAGGGAGCAGGATGTGTTAAGGTTATTGCTTTCTTCTGATGAAAGTGTGCAGGTAATAGCAGAGCAGCTATATATTTCAAGAGCAGCATTGTATCGTTATATGGCCTCTTTAAATGAAAAGACAGAGACGAAGTCGAGAATTGGTCTTCTTCAGTTTTATTATAGCTGGAAACAGCCATAAATCGTGGAAAATCCCTAAAATGAGACAAATGTAAACTTATCAAAACAGGTGGGAAAAGCGTATATTCATATAATAAAAGGACAGAAAAGGAAGGAGGAAAAACGTGAGTAAAAAATCCATTAGAGGATTGCTTTGTCTGCTTATGCTGGTGGTACTGGGAGGCTGCGGAAAGGCGAAAGTTGAGTCTGCTTCTACAGAGGAGATCGTTCCGGTAGAAGAAACGGAACAGGCAGAAACAATGAACAATACGGATGATACAGAGAAAGAAAATACAGAAGCTGCAGAAGAACTGATACCGGAAACTTATGCATTTTCCTGTAAGGTAACCATTAATCCGGAGATAGAATTATATTTGAATCAGAAGAATGAGATAGTGGGATTTGAATATCTGAATGAGGATGCAAAAGATGCTTATCAGAAGCTGGCATTGAAGGGGCTTACAGTAGAAGCCGGTGTAAAGGAAATGATTCTTGCAGCATCAGAAAAGGGCTATCTTGCTACCAATAAGAAGGTAAGCATCACTATTACAGAGGTGAAGGATACCACCTGTGATACAGAAGCTGTCTGTGAAAAGATAAAGGAAGCTGCACAGGAGGTTATTGCAGAAGAAAAAATTGAGGCAGAGCTGCAGGTGGCTGATTATGAAAGTGAGAATGCTGTGCCGCAAAATCCATGCACGGCCTGTGGTGGAACCGGAAAATGTCAGGAATGTAAAGGTGATGGCTACCGGGGAAGTGGGTATAGTGTATCCTGTCCGAGATGTCATGGAGCATTGACAGAGACCTGCATATACTGTGATGCAAACGGAAATAGTACGAAGCATGAAGGAATTTGTGATTTTCCGAACTGTATGGGAGCACATGTATATGCATGTACCATATGTGGCGGAGGAACGAAGCCGGTCACCTGCGAAAGCTGTGGAGGCAGCGGAGCCTGCAACGTGTGTGGTGGAAGTGGCAGCTTATAGAAGAAAGTAAAGGAGAAAAAATATGAAGATGCGAAAGAAAATTTCCTGGTTGTTAAGCTTTTTTATGGTATTTTCATTATTTATGGGAAGTGCCGGCATGATTGTAAAAGCTGATGGACAGAAAGCAGTGGTCAGAATTGCAAGACAGGACAGTACAGCGACCGGAACCGTGTATTATAAATGGGATACGGCGGCTGAATGGACAGAAGTAAACCAGACTGCATATAATGATACACCAATAGAAATAAACAGACCGGATGACAGTCTTGATCATACGGTACATTTTAAAGTAGTATGTGGAACGGATACAATAATCAATCACTGTCAGGTGAATAAAAATGGTGCACGGGATGCAAGCCTTGACAAGAATATACTTACATCAGAGGGAGGACAGGCATTTTCTGTAAGTGCCTCAGAGCAGGTGGAACTGATTCTGGAATTTCGCACTGAAGCATCCGGAGGCGGTGGTTCCACAACGGGTCCGGCATCCGGAGAAACAATTGCGGTTACAGCAACTGCAGTGGGAGGAGCAATTGGAGACTTACAGATAGATGGCATGAGGATTGGTTCCGGAATGGGAACGAATATATCGGGCAGCTTTGCTGGAGATAAGACGCAGCGACACAGAGTGGCGATTGCAGCAGATTTTGGTTATGCATTTGCATCCATTACGGTAAATGGAACAGCAATTCCATTAGGTGGAACGACAGATAATCTGGAATTTGAAGTGGCTCCGGCAGATTCCTATCAGATTGAAGTGGCACTGACTACAAACAGTAGCCGTAATTATAATATCGTATGGGCACCATCCCTTTCAGTAGCAGAACAGCATGGATTTGGAAATGACTGCGTTATTGAACATGGAAACGTGGAAATAATCAGTGCACAGTTAGAGGATGGAACTGTGGTAAATGCAGCAGAACTGGCAGGTGGAAATATAGCAGATGCATCCACAAGACTGGATGGAGACTTTGGTTATGCCGAATTTAAAGCAGGCACCAAAGTAACCATTAAGTTTACACCGGATTATGGTTATCAGTTATTAAGCGCATCTTTAAATGGCGGAAAGCTGACAGCAGTAGATTCACAGGTAAGTACCTTTGTATTGGATATGCCGGCAACAGATTTACATATGAGTGCATTATTTACAAAGTCAGAGGATAAGGTAAATACGGCAAGTACAAAAGTAGACGGTGCAACCCTTGGAAATGCAGAAAACATTATCGGTTCCGGAAATCTTCAGTTAAATATTGCAGATATCAGTGGAACAGAACTGAATCAGATACAGAGTGGCATGCAGGCACAGGCAGGAAATGGAGAGATTCAAAGCTATCTTTCCATGGATTTATTCCAGGTCGTAAACAAAGGAAATTCCAACGATGTATGGGAAACCCAGTTGACCGATTTAAATGCGAAATTAAATGTAACCCTTCAGGTAAAAGATGAGATGAAGAACAAGCAGGGAACTTATTATGTGATTCGAGAGCATGATGGTGCCTATGAAAAACTTCCTGCAACGTATGATGCAGCAAGTGGAACCATAACCTTTGCAACTGATAAATTTTCGGCATATGCACTGGTATTTGAAGCCGGAACTTCATCAGGTACAACAACGCCGGGAAGCGGAACAACAGGAAATGGCAACGGCACAGCAGGAAGCGGTGCTGCAGGAAGTAGTACAACAGGAAATACCACCGCAGGAAACACATCACAGACCGCAACTGTGAAAACAGGAGACATGACTCCGATTGGCATCTGGTTTTTACTGGCACTGTGCAGTGGCATAGGAGCTATTTATTTTGGATGCAGAAAACGGATAAAAAATTAATAGAATATATTGGCAGACCACTCCTATATTGTTATAATGAAGAAGGTTCATGAAAATGTTATGCAAATCAGCAGGAGGGTTTAGAAATGAGATTTAATATTGAAGGCGAACCAATGCCGGTTGTAGTCTGTGAATTAGAGTCAGGCGAAATGATGATTACCGAAAAGGGAGCAATGTCTTGGATGTCTCCGAATATGCAGATGAATACGGTTGGCGGCGGAATTGGAAAAATGTTTGGAAGAATGGTTAGTGGAGAGAGTATGTTTGTAAATACATACACTGCAATGAATGGTCAGGGAACCATTGCATTTGCATCCAGTTTTCCAGGATGTATCCGGGCATTTGAGATTCAGCCAGGGTCAGATATTGTATGTCAGAAGACAGCGTTTTTAGCATCTACTTCAGGAGTAGAATTGTCCGTATTTTTCCAGAAGAGAGTAGGAGCTGGTTTCTTTGGCGGAGAAGGATTTATTATGCAGAGACTTTCTGGACAGGGAATGGCATTTGTTGAATTTGACGGCTATATCAAAGAGTATATGCTTCAGCCTGGCCAGTCAATTATCGTAGACACAGGATATCTTGCAGCAATGGATTCTTCCTGTTCTATCGACATACAGACCGTACCTGGCCTTAAGAATATCATGTTTGGTGGAGAGGGAGTATTCAATACCGTAGTAACCGGACCGGGTCGTGTATTCTTACAGTCCATGCCAATCTCACAGATGGCAGGATGCCTGCGCCCATATCTTCCGAGCGGAAAATAAGAGATGAATTTAAATTAACAGTAGATAGATATGCTCCCTTCTGGGTAGATAAGTGAAATAATAAAATCACTTACTACTTAGGAGGGAGCATTTTCTATATCTAAATCAGAAATAAGGGTGAGCGCATCCAATCGTTTACTGGGAAATTTGTGCTTGAGACGAAAGATGTGATACATCCATATAGTTTGGAAGTCCGTTGTGATATGCAATCGGAACTTCGCCCTGTATCAGCGGGGTGAGATAAGTAAGCATCTCATACGTGACATTGTTACCTCTGGCATTAATCCATTCGCACGGAACTGATTTCGCCTCGTTTGCTATATTTTTGATCTCTGCGTAGTCGTATACAATGGTATAGGGTACATCAGAGGTTCGTTTCATAATGACCATCGAAGCGGTGACACCCTGCAGAGCCAGCGATACGGCTTTCTCTCCGGATAAGAATGCCTCCTTTAAATCGGTGGCAGAGGAGAGATGCGCAGCGCAGCGCTGCAGGATGTTGATTTCAACGGAGCGGACCTTGACAGGAAGGCTTGCCCGGATCAGAAGTTCCAAAGTTTTTCCGGCACCACTCAACTGGCTGTGACCGAATGTGTCGGCAGAGTTTTCTCCAGCGCTGATGTAGTTACCGTTACTGTCATGAATTCCCTCTGAGACGGCGACAATCACATTGTTTTGCACGGTGAGAAGATCACGCACATCTTTAACAAAACTTTCGGTGTTAAAATCACTCTCCGGAAGATAGATCAGGTGCGGCGCGCTGCAATATGAATTGCGAGCGAGTGCGGATGCAGCCGTCAGCCATCCGGCGTCGCGTCCCATAATCTCGACAATTGTAACGCTTTTGACCGGATAAATAATCGTGTCATGCGCAATCTCAAGGAGTGTAGATGCGATGTATTTTGCAGCAGAGCCAAAGCCCGGAGTGTGATCGGTAATCATAAGATCGTTGTCGATGGTCTTTGGGATGCCTATAATCTGAATATTGCTGCCGATTGAGTCAGCATAAGCGGAAAGTTTTGACACGGTATCCATTGAATCATTTCCACCGATATAGAAAAATGCCTTAATGTTTAAAGCCTTAAATTGTGCAAAAATCTTCTCATAATCAGATGCATCTTCATGGTAATCCTTTAATTTGTAGCGGCACGAGCCCAGATACATGGCCGGTGTAGTTGCAAGCCACTGTAATGTGTCTTTGCCGGAAGCCGTCAGCTCCGTAAGATTTAAGTAATGCTGGTTCAGAATACCGAGAATACCGTTGATCGAACCGTAGACTGTTCCATAATGTCCAATAGATGCGTGGATGACACCCACAAGACTGGCATTGATTGCAACGGTCGGACCGCCGGATTGCGCAACGATGCAATTAGGTAAATTTATCTGCTGTGTCATGGTAAAACTCCTCCTCCTATACAATATAAAGTTTGATACCCATATCCTGAATAATGTTTTTCCATTCATCCGTAATGCCGCCGTCTGTGACAATTGCATCGACGGAATTGAGCGGTGCAACAAAAGCAGAACGTACCAGTCCAAACTTGCTGGAGTCTGCTACGAGAATGGTGGAAAGAGAAGAGCTCATTGCCGCCTTTTTCGTCAGAACTTCATAGTTGTGCGCACAGGTGATGCCGAGTGCTTCGTGAATACCGGAGGCAGCAAGGAAGAACTTGCTGGCGCGGCGGCTTCTGATCAGTTCATTGGCATAGGAAGATTCAAACATCTGATCCGCCTTGTGCAGCAGACCGCCTGCTAACGTGAGCTGGATGCCTTCCTTTGGGAAAAGCTGTGTTAATGTATAGTAGTTATAACATGTAATATTCAGATTAATATGCTCCGGAATAAAATATGCCATAGCTGCAATTGTTGTACCGGAATCGAGGATGATGGTGTCGTTCGGTTGAATCAGTGACGCGGCAAACTGTCCTATCATCTGCTTTTCCTTCGCAAACTTCGTCTGTTCCGAGTGAAGCGTGTATTCGCTTTCAATATTGGTAATCATAGACTTGTCGTTGACTGGCAACTGGATTCCGTGACTGCGCACAAACAGGTTATTCTCTTTTAAATATTTCAGATCCCGCCGTATCGTCATCTCGGATACATTTAACATTTCCGAGAGATCTTTGACCGATAGGGAAGGTGATTCCTGCAAAAAGGAATAGATTTCATTGATTCGTTGCTCCTTTTTCTTCAATATGTTCACCTCTCATTTAAAAAAATCACAATTTATTTGTATAAAGTATAACATAATACAACTTAAAAATGTTAGAAAATGTTCAAAAAATGTTTGATTCATGCAAAATATACAAAAAAAGAATATTTGAATTGTGGAAAATAGTTATGCTGATAAAATGAAAATATTAAAAAATCATTGGAAAATAAAGAAAAATTGAGAAAATGTGCGAAGTAACAAAAAATATAAAAATGTTAGAAATTGTTCAAAAACTAACAAATTTGGATTTGCTGTACATAAAAATTCGTGGTAAAAAATAATTACAACGTATGAAGTGCACTACAATATACAAAAGTAAAGGAGAACGATATGGTAAATTTAAGCAGAAAAAAGTATGTGAGACTGCTTGCCGTAGCACTTATCATCTGTTTGATCAGTATGATCGGCGCAAGTCTCGTCAATACGAACTTTGGACACATCAAAGTACAGAACTTTAGTATTGAGGATGCAAACGGACACAAGATAGCACTCGTAATGTACAAACCGGAAAATGCAACGGCTGAGACGCCTGCACCGTGTGTTGTAACATTACATGGTAGTTTCGATGCAAAAGAGACACAGGATTACACCTGTCTGGAACTTGCAAAGAGAGGATTTGTTGTATTGTCCATGGACTGTGACGGACATGGAGATTCCGATAACTACAAAGACAACCCAATGGATGCTTTCTTTACAGTAACCGCAAACCCGGGTTCTGCATTTGAGGATATTTCTACATCTCCTGGATCAGGAATGTGTGATGTTGTAAATTACGCTTACAACAGCCTTTCATTTGTAGATAAGGATCAGATCGGTATCACAGGACATTCTCTTGGCGGTAAGATGGCGAATGCCTGCCTTGCTTACAACAAGATTCAGGAAGCAAACGGTGGTGTAAATCAGGTAGCAGCAGTATTCCTTATGGGAAATCAGCAGCTAAACATTGATGGTGTATGGCAGGATCATTTAAATTATGATCCGGATGACACACCGGACAGCGGCGACGAGATTCCGTTATATTACGATGTCGATTATGGTATTGATGCCGGACAGTTAGATGAGAACAACTATCAGACAGAAGCCGGTGGACCGCAAAACTTCTATAAGTCAGCAAATGCAAGAGTTCTCATTAACGAGCTTGATAATTATGATTTGCAGGAAGGCGACGATGTTAAAGTTGGTAAGATATACGAAGGAACCGTACAGGGTTCTGAGGAGAAATATATCCGTGCTTTATATCAGCCTTATGAGACACATATTTTAAACCATTACTCATTGGCAACAACATCAAATCTGGTTGACTTCTTCCAGAACGCTTTTGAAGCACCGAATTACATTGATGCAGGAAGCCTTACAATCCAGTACAAGTGGTTCTTTAATACCATTGGTGTAATCGGATTCTTCCTCTCAGTATATGCATTTGCATGTATTTTATTAACAACCGGTTTCTTTGGTACATTACTTGCCAAGAAGGAAAGCGACATCTACGTTCCGGCAGCACCAAAGGGTGTCAAAGGAAATGTAATTTACTGGGTATTCTTAGCATTAGGCGGATTACTTCCGGCAACATTCATGATTCCATTAGAGCAGTGGATCGGTGCCCACAAAGGAGCAGATTTCGCGACACGATCACTCTTCGGAACGAAGATCTGGCCACAGGGATTGACATTAGAACAGGGTATGTGGACAGGTGCTGCAGGACTCCTTGGATTAGCATTCTTCGCAATCGGTTATTTCCTGGTTAGTAAGAAGAATGGTGTAAAACCTGCTGACTGGAACTTAAAGATGAGCAGGTCCAATGTAGGTAAGACTATTTTAATCGTACTTGCATCAATTGGATTTGGATATGGTGTTGTAGGCTTTGCGAAGTACTTCTTCGGAGTAGACTTCCGTTTTATCAGCTATGTAATCAAGTGGCCTTCAAGTGGATCACTCCTGATTGCATTAAGATTTATCCCATTAGTTGCAGTATTCTACTTTGCAAATGCACTGTGCCAGAACCTTTGCAATATGGTGGCAGGAAGAAAAGAGTGGTTAAATACATTACTGATGTGCCTTGCAAACATTATTGGTCTTGTATGCATCTGGGTCTACCAGTACTCAGGACTGATCTCAAAAGGAGTTGTAAGACTCGATAGTGCACGTGTAATGCTTACATGGCCATTATTCATTAACCTGACTGTGTGCACCATCATTTCCAGAAGATTCTATAAGAAGACTGGAAAGGTTTATATTGGAGCACTCATGAATACAATCCTGTTTACAGTGATTGCCTGTGCAAACACAATGACATTGCACTGTACAAACTGGTGGTTCTAAAAAACTGGGGGAGTATCCGGGATGCTCCCCCAGCTATTAAAATCTGGTATGGAGGTAGAAATGAGAAAGATTATAAACGATCCTGAGAACATTGTAAGGGAGATGATGGAAGGCTTTATTGCGGCGTATCATCATATGTATTACAAACATCCTGAAGTAAACAGTGTGATCAGCCGATGCAGAAGAAAAAACAAAGTATCGTTGATTATCGGCGGTGGAAGTGGACATGAACCGATGTTTTCCGGTTTTGTAGGAGCAGGACTTGCCGATGCTGCATGCTGTGGAAACATTTTTGCTTCACCGGATCCAAAGAATATTTACGAAACTGGAAAAAGCATTGATGAAGGAAAAGGAATTCTGTTTGTATATGGCTGTTATGCAGGCGATAATCTGAATTTTGATATGGGTGAAGAGTTCCTGAATGCCAAAGGAATCAAGACCGCACATGTGCGTGTACAGGACGATGTGGCAAGTGCACCAAAGGAGCGAAGGGAAGACCGAAGAGGCATCGCAGGTGATGTCTTTGTGATCAAGATTGCCGGAGCCGCATGTGATGCAGGATTAGAACTTGAAGAAGTAACAAGAATTACGGAGAAGGCAAGAGACAATACCCGTACAATCGGAGTAGCCACAGCACCAGCTCAGCTTCCGGGAGCGGACAAGCCAATCTTTGAATTAGGTGAGGACGAGATTGAATATGGAATGGGACTTCACGGTGAAAAAGGTGTAGAGAGAACCAAATGGGAACCGGCAGATGTTCTGGTAGAGAAAATGTATCGTCAGATTATGGAAGATTCAGAGTTGAAGCGTGGTGACAAAGTATGTGTTCTGGTTAACGGCTTAGGTTCTACAACAATTTTGGAACTATCAATCGTGTTCCGTAAGTTAAACGAACTGTTAAAAGAAGATGGAATCGGGATTTACGACACGGATTTAAATAACTACTGTACCAGTCAGGAAATGGGTGGTTTTTCTATCACATTGATGAAACTGGACGATGAACTCAGGAAATATTACGATATGCCATGCTATTGTCCATTCTACGCAAAGGGAGCGGTTGAGCCTGGTGGAGAAGTGGCGGATGAGATTGAAGATACAGCACCAAAGAAAGAGAAGAAAGAAAAGAAGCAGCGGATAGCAAGCACTTATGTGAGAGGAAAGCATTACGAGAAGTTAAATGCAGAGGACTGCAGACAGATGCTTTTGTATATCGCGGATAAGATTCTGGCGAATGAGCCGTATCTGACCGAGGTGGACAGTGCAATCGGAGATGGCGATCATGGAATCGGTATGGCGACCGGCATGAAAAATGTCAAGGAAGTGCTTCTTGATATGGAAGGCGAGAAAAATGTATACAGTATCTTTGAGGAAGCCGGTAAAGCAATGCTTCTTAGCATGGGAGGTGCTTCCGGTGTTATCTTTGGAAGCCTTTATCTGGAAGGTGCTCTTGGTACGGAGAGCAAAGACTACCTTACTGCTGAGGACTTAAAGGCAATGGAAGAGAAAAGTCTGAAAGCCATCCAGGAGCGTGGCAAGGCAAGCGTCGGAGACAAAACAATGGTTGATGCGCTGGCACCGGCGGTAGAAGCAATGCAGCAGCATTACACCGAAGGTTTGGAGAAAATGCTCGAAGAGGCAGAGGCAGGCGCATTGTGCGGAGTGGAAAATACGAAGGGTTGCATCGCCAGATTTGGCAGAGCAAAATCACTCGGCGAGAGAGCATTGGGATTCCAGGATGCAGGTGCAACCTCAACATGGTTGATCTTCCAGGGCATGAGAGAATTTGTGAAAGGAGAATAAGTAATATGAAGATAGCAATCGGATGCGACCCAAATGCACAGAAAGAAAAAGAAGAGGTTATAGCATTTATTGAGAAGAAGGGATACGGAACTGTAGAGGATTTCGGAAGTGAAGATTCAATCTATGCAAACGTAGCCATCAAGGTCAGCGAAGCAGTCGCTTCCGGCGGGTACGACAGAGGAATTTTAATCTGCGGAACCGGAATCGGAATGTCCATCTCCGCAAATAAAGTAAAAGGTGCATATGCGGCACTGGTTTCGGATGTTTATTCCGCACAAAGAGCGCGTTTGAGTAATGATGCAAACATCATCTGCATGGGAGCTTTTACAACTGGAAGCAAAGTAAGAGAACTGTTAGTTGAGGCATTTTTCGAGAACGAATTTGTAAAGGGATGTGCTTCACAGCCGAAAGTTGATGCGTTTGTGGAGTACGATCAGAATAGATAAGCAGGTAAAGCATATGAAACGAAAGAAATATTTTGGCAGTAATTTAAAAATGTATAAGAATGTCGCACAGACGGAAAGCTATCTGAAGGAGCTGGCAGACAGAACGAGAGAGCTTTGCATGCATAATCCGGATATGGAATTGTTCATTCTGCCGTCTTACACGTCTTTGGAAACAGCGTCAAAAAGTACGGATCAGTCCGAAATCCGTCTTGGTGCACAGAATATGTGTTGGGAGGATGAAGGTCAGTTTACCGGTGAGATTTCTCCGGTTATGTTAGAGGAACTTGACCTTCACCTTGTAATGGTAGGTCATTCCGAGCGCCGACATGTCTTTGGAGAGAGCAACATTGAGGAAAACAAGAAGATGCTCGCCGCGATGAAGCACGGCTTTACCGGTCTTCTATGCATCGGCGAGACGAAAGAAGAGAAAGGGTACGGTATCGCAGATGAGGTACTGCGTACACAGATTAAGGTTGGTCTGCATGGAATTGCGGCAGAAGATCTGGATAAAGTATGGATTGCATATGAGCCGGTATGGGCGATTGGCGTCAATGGTATACCAGCACCAGTGGAGTATGCACAGGAAAAGCATCATGTGATCCGAGAGACATTAAGAGAACTGTACGGCGAAGCCGCAGATGTTGTTCCGGCACTGTATGGCGGAAGTGTGAATCTTGAGAATGCGACCAGGCTTTTTGTACAGCCGGATATTGATGGCTTATATGTAGGAAGGGTTGCATGGGATGCAAAGCGTTTTGCCGGACTGATTGCAGATTGTCTGGCAACGGGTGAAAAGTAGAAGGCAGAAAGGAGTCAGCATGACAGAACTCGAATTAAAAAAGACAGCAAATGAGGTGCGTAAAAATATTGTGACCGCTGTGTATCATGCACATTCCGGCCATCCAGGTGGATCATTATCCGCAGCGGATATATTGACTTATCTCTATTTTGAGGAGATGAATGTTGATCCGAAGGATCCTGGGAAAGCGGATCGAGATCGTTTTGTATTATCCAAGGGACACGCAGCGCCGGGATTATATTCTGCCCTTGCGGAGCGTGGCTATATTGATAAAGAAGAATTAAAAGGCCTTCGTCATGTAGGCTGTTTCCTGCAGGGACATCCGGATATGAAGCATATACCGGGCGTGGATATGTCATCCGGTTCACTTGGACAGGGCATTTCCGCAGCCGTAGGTATGGCTCTGGCGGGTAAGATGGATCATGCGGATTACCGTGTGTACACATTGCTCGGTGACGGAGAGATTCAGGAAGGTCAGGTTTGGGAGGCTTCTATGCTGGCTGCCAACCACAAGCTTGACAATCTGGTTGTAATCGTGGACAACAACAACTTACAGATTGACGGAACGGTAGAAGAGGTCAATTCCCCATATCCAATCGACGAGAAATTTAAAGCATTCAAATTCCATGTGATCAGCATTAACGGAAACGACTTTGGCGAGATTGCAGCAGCTTTCAAGAAAGCCCGTGAGCACAAGGGACAGCCTACTGCGATTATTGCCAGGACGATCAAAGGCAAAGGTGTTTCCTTCATGGAGAATCAGGTAGGCTGGCATGGCAAGGCACCGAACAAAGAGGAATATGAGACAGCAATGGAAGAATTAGAGAAAGCAGGTGAAGCATTATGTCAGAAGTAAAGAAGATTGCGACACGTGACAGTTACGGCAATGCATTGGTCGAATTGGGCAGGGAGCATGAAAATCTTGTTGTTTTAGATGCAGACCTGGCAGCTGCCACCAAGACTGTTGTATTTAAGAAAGCATATCCGGAACGTTTTATCGACTGTGGGATCGCAGAGGCAAATATGACTGGTGTTGCAGCAGGACTTTCTACATGTGGAAAGGTTCCATTTATCAGTTCTTTTGCGATGTTTGCAGCAGGAAGAGCATTTGAGCAGATACGCAATTCTATCGGATATCCGCATCTGAATGTGAAGATCGGTGCGACGCATGCAGGAATTACTGTCGGCGAGGACGGAGCAACACATCAGTGCAACGAGGATATTGCTTTGATGCGCACGATTCCAGGTATGGTTGTGATTAGCCCGGCGGACGATGTGGAAACACGTGCAGCCGTGAAGGCGGCCTATAAGTATGAAGGACCGGTCTACTTACGATTTGGCAGACTGGCACTTCCGGTCATCCACAATGAGTCAGATTATACATTTGAGATTGGAAAAGGCGAAATTCTTCGCGAGGGAAAGGATCTGACAATTGTTGCAACCGGTGCAATGGTGAGCAATAGCCTTGAGGCTGCCGAAAAACTGAAAGCAGACAGTATCGAGGCAAAGGTGATTAACATTCATACAATCAAGCCACTCGATGAGGGCCTGATCGTTGAAGCAGCAAAAGAGACCGGCAAAATTGTCACGGTAGAGGAGCATTCCGTGATTGGCGGACTTGGAAGTGCGGTATGTGATGCACTTGCGGTGAAGGCTCCGACTCAGGTTTTAAAAATCGGAATCAACGATACGTTCGGCGAGTCCGGACCGGCAGTGGAACTGCTTAAAAAATATGGGCTGGATGCAGACAGCATTTATGCAAAGATTAAAAGCTTTGTAAAATAATTCAAATAAGCAGCAGGAAAGCCTATACAGATGGTTTATAAAACTACCTTATAACTCCTCCCGCTGGGCTGCCGGCAGGGTGAAGATAAATTCTGTACCGACTCCTTCGGTACTGATGACGTTGATATTTTCATCATGTGCCTGAATAATTTCTTTTACGATAGAGAGACCAAGACCGGAACCTTTCTTGTCCTTTCCACGGGACAGGTCGGTTTTGTAGAAACGCTCAAAAATTTTGTTCTGGCTGTCTTTTGGAATTCCGATGCCGGTATCCTTGACAGAAACAAATACTTTTTCGCTTTTCTTGGTGGTCTCAATGGTGATTTCAGAATCATGGTGGCTGAACTTGATGGCATTGTCAATCAGATTATAAACCACCTGCTGAATCTTGCTCATATCCGCTTTTACATAAAGTGTCTTACCGGTAAGAATCAGGTGGAAGGAAATCCGTTTGGCTTTGCAGGTTCCCTCAAAGGTAAGACAGGTCATTTTAATTAACTGGTTAATGTCAAATTCGCTGACGTCTAACATTGAGCCGTGGCTGCCGTATTTATTTAACTCTAAGAGGCTCTGGGTGAGCTTGGACAAACGGTCTGTCTCGAAAACAATGATATTTAAATATTTTTCCTGCATCTCCGGTGGAATCGTTCCATCTAACATGGCTTCCACATAACCTTTGATGGAAGTAAGCGGAGAACGAAAATCATGGGAGACATTGGAAATAAATTTACGCTGGTCATCCTCTAAGGTATTCAGCTCATTTGCCATATAATTTAGAGAAGCGGCAAGATAACCGATTTCATCATTTTTATGTACCGGAATTTTATAACTGAAATTGCCCTCGGCAAAAGCATCAGCACCCTTAATCATTTTGCGAATTGGGATGTAGACCTCGAAGCCAATGATAATCAGTAACAGGGTTGCACAGATAAAAATCAGAAGCAGAGTCAGGTACATAATATTCAGTAAATGTGCATGATGGTGCGTAATTACGGAAAGCGGCTGGTGAATCAGCACATATCCACGCACTTTATAATTAATTGTAATTGGCGAAAATACCGTAAGATGCGTATCATCATAATAATTATAAAAAGAACCGGTGGTGTAATATTTGCTGCCAAAATCTGCCACATTAAATCCGTCAATGTGTGTCAGGTGGTCCATGTCCACAGATGCATTGGAGTTAATCAGAATATCACCATCTGTGTTCATGACCCATATTTCTGAAGAAAGATAAGTGCTAAGGGTGGCAAGACTGTCATGCAAGTCATCTACCGTAATATCTTCATTGAAATAGTTTGAAGCATAGGTAGATGCAATCATATTGGCTTCCTTGTAAAGCTGGTCAACTTCGGTATCTTCAATATATTCATAAGTATAGTGGGAGCTGAAGGTGGATACGAGAATAAAGCCGAGAATGCCAAAAATCACATATCCAATCAGCAGCTTCAGATAAAGTCGTTTCTTCATTCTTTAACCTCGAATTTGTATCCGATGCCCCAGACCGTAGAAATGCTCCAGGCGGTATGATCGTTAATTTTCTCGCGAAGTCTTTTTACATGGACGTCAACGGTTCTGGTATCGCCTACGTATTCATAGCCCCAGATATGGTCTAAAAGCTGTTCTCTGGTAAATACCTGATTCGGTGAGGATGCAAGAAAATAAAGAAGCTCTAACTCCTTTGGCGGCATATCAATTGTTTTGCCGTAATATTCTACGGAATAGTTGGAAAGATTGACCACCAGATCCGGATAAGTAACACATTTTAAATCCGGCTGTGCAGGCTCCTGCTTCACCGGCTGGTAGCGGCGTAGCACTGCCTTGACTCTTGCAACCAGTTCCTTGGAATCGAAAGGTTTCATGATATAGTCATCTGCACCCAGCTCCAGTCCGAGAACCTTGTCAAAGATTTCACCTTTGGCAGATAACATGATAATCGGAACATTAGCTTTTGCCCGGATTTCACGGCATACCTGATAACCATCAATGCCCGGAAGCATCAAATCAAGAAGAATCAGATTGGGAGCATAGGTTTCAAATTCTTTTAAAGCAGATTCCCCATCATGAACCATCTTTGTATCAAAGCATTCCTTCGTGAGATACAGGGAAATCAGTTCTGCGATATTAACATCATCATCTACAATTAAAATTTTCTGTTTTGCAGCCATAGGAAACTTCCTTTCTGTTTTATATAGTCCATATACTTGATTTATTTAAATTCTGCAATGGTAACACCGGCATCTCCTTCACCAAATTCTCCTAAGTGGAAGGACTTGATATAAGACTGCCGTTTCAAATGACTCTGTACGGCACTGCGCAGGGCACCGGTTCCTTTTCCGTGTACGATACGCACGGAAGGAAGATGCGCAAGATAAGCATCATCCAAGTATTTATCCAAAAGAGCAATAGCTTCATCCACTGTTTTTCCAATCAGATTAATTTCCGTGGAAACAGAAGCGGATTTACTCATCTTAAGCTTTCCAGCACCGGTCTTGGCATATTTCTTGCTGCCTGGAGCAGCATCTTCAATCAGTACTAAATCCTTGATGTTTACCTGGGAGCGGAGAATTCCCATCTGCACAAAGAGGTCACCCTTTGCATTCGGCAGGGAGTGTACCGTTCCGGTTAAGTTCATGCTTAATACTTTTACACTGTCACCGATGCGAAGCTTCTTTGGAACCTTTGGATTGTAGATGGCAGTCTCTTTTTCCTTTGAACTCTTTTTCTCATTGGCAGCCATTTTCTCGCGGATATTGGTACGCTGTTTTTCCATTTCCTGAATGGAAGGTCTGGTAGTGCCATATTTATTAAAATTACGGATTGCTTCATCTGCAGTATCTTTGGCTTTCTGCAGAATCTGGTTTGCTTCTTCTTTCGCTTTACGAAGAATGGCATCCCGGCTTTCATCTAATTTTTCCTGCTTGTTCTTTAACTGCTGTTTTAATGCAGTAATTTCTGATTTGTAACGGTTAATTTCTGCCTGTTCTTTCTCAATGGTAATGCGGCTTGCTTCCAGGTCAGAAAGTAAATCTTCAAAATTCTGTTCATTACTGCTGATACGGGTTCTGGCATCCTCAATTAAAGTATCAGAAAGACCGAGCTTTTTGGAAATTGCAAAGGCATTACTTTTTCCCGGAATACCGATGAGAAGACGGTAAGTCGGACTTAAGGTCTCTACATCAAATTCGCAGCAGGCATTTTCAATTCCACCGGTAGTTAAGGCATAAATCTTAATCTCACTGTAGTGGGTGGTCGCCATGGTGCGGATGCCTCGACTGTGAAAATAAGATAAGATGGAGACCGCCAGGGCAGCGCCCTCCGTAGGGTCAGTTCCGGCACATAACTCATCAAAGAGAACCAGGGAATGTTCATTGGTTTCTTTTAAAATGTGGATAATGTTGGTCATATGAGAAGAAAATGTGCTTAAGTTCTGCTCAATGCTCTGTTCATCTCCGATATCTGCAAAAATATCGTCAAAAACAGCAAGCTCACTGCGGTCTCCGGCAGGAATCGGAAGTCCCGCCTGTCCCATCAGAGTGAGAAGTCCCACAGTTTTTAAGGAAACGGTTTTACCACCGGTATTCGGTCCGGTAATGACAAGCTGGTCAAAATTGCTGCCTAAGGAAATGTCGATAGGAACTACTTTTTTTGCGTCCAGCAGAGGGTGTCTGCCCTTTAAAATACGAATTTTCCGGTCTGTATTAAAATGCGGTGTAATTCCATTGTATTCCAAGGCATAAGCTGCTTTTGCAAATATAAAATCAAGCTCTGTTAAAATCTGATAATCGGTTTCAATGGCAGGAATATATTCCCCTGCTTTTGCCGATAAAGTGGCAAGAATAACGGCAATTTCATCCTGCTCTTTGATGGATAATTCCTTTAATTCATTGTTCAGATTTACCACAGCCATTGGCTCAATGAAAAGAGTAGAACCGCTGGAGGACTGGTCATGCACCATACCGGTAATCTGGGATTTGGCTTCGGCTTTTACCGGAAGGCAGTAACGGCCGTTACGCATGGTAATGACAAAATCCTGCAGGCAGTTTCTGACATTCTGGTTATTTAACATCTGGTTCAACTGCACATGGATGCGGTCGCCGGTTGAACGGATAGAACGGCGGATGGATTTTAAATTACTGCTGGCATCATCACTGATTTCATCCACAGAAATGATGCAGCGGCGGATCTCATCACAAAGCGGACTAAGAGGCTCCAAACCGTCAAAGAATTCGCTCAGGGAATCAGACGGAATATCTTCCCGTTCCTTTCTGCCATAGGCTTTGACCCGGCGGGCAGTCTCTAATAATTTACAGAGACCGAGAAGCTCTTCGATATTCATGATTCCGCCGATTTCCACACGCCGGATGGCGGAAGAAAGCGGTTTGATACCGGAGCAGTCCAGCCGTCCTTTTTTCAGGCTGCGGTTCATGGCATCCTTAGTCTGCTGCTGTGCATTGGTAATCTCTGAGAGGCTGGTGGAAGGAAGCAGGGAAAGACAGCGTTCCTTGGTATCCGCACCGAAAGCATACTCTGCGAGCCGCTCTACAATTTTATTATATTCTAATGTTCTTAAAACCTTTTGATTCATAAATATTCTCCGTAAAATGTACTAAAAATCACTGCTTCTATTATACCCCAAACCGATTGTGGTGAAAAGGGCGGTTGAAAATAAGTTTCCGGATAAAGGGCAGGATAAATATTTTGACCCTACGATTTTATAATAACTCGGACAGTGCCTTTGCCAGTGCTTCACAGGCTTCTGGAATTTCTGATTCTTCCAGTGAACTAAAACCCAATAGAAAGATATCCTCGGAAGCCGTTCCGGTATGGAAGTATTGTTGAACACCATAAATGGAAATGGACTTTTCACACAGGGCGTCAATCAGCTTTTGCTGGTTGGTGCAGTTGCGAATCCGGACAATAATGTGGGAACCGGCAGGCGTATCCACTACATCCATATAGGAAGAAAGAAATGTGTGGATGGATTTCAGCAGAAGATTATATTTATGTTCATTTATCTTAACCAGCTTCCGTAGGTGACGCTCAAAGTCACCAGATGCAATAAAATTGGATAAAGCAATCTGATTAAAGGAAGGAAGTGCCGCATTAAAATAGCGGTACATCTGCTCATACTTATCCAAAAGAGAGTATGGGAGAACAAAAAATGCTGTCCGCATGGATGGAGTCAGTATCTTGGCGAAAGTGTTAAAATAAATGACATGGTCATAGTGGTCAAGAGACTGCAGGGATGGAATCGGTCTGGTCTGATGCGGAAATTCACTGTCGTAGTCATTTTCTATGATGTAGGCATCGTTTCTGATTGCCCACTCCAAAAGCCGCAGCCGGTTGCTGACCGGAATGGTGCGGCCGGTAGGAAACTGATGGGATGGCATAACATAAAGAAGGTTACAGCAGGAATCAAAAAGCTTGTCAATATCAATGCCATTTTCAACAACTGGAATCGGAAAAAGTTCGTATCCGTTCTGAAGAAAAATATTCCGGATACCGTTGTGGGATGGTTCTTCATAGGCAATCCGGTGCTTCTCTGCCGGAAGCAGCCGGCTGATGATTTCAATGCCGTACTGGGTGCCGGGCACAAGGATTATCTGTTCCGGGTCGCAGTGAACGCCACGGTTCCGGTTCAGATAATGACAGATATTGGAACGGAGTTCATAGTTTCCTTTATTGGATTCGTATTGGATTTTCTTCTGATTCTCTTCCTGAAGTAAAGCATTGTTTACGTGCTGCCGCCACAGCTTCCACGGAAAAAGATGGGAATATACGACATCATGTTTAAAATCATAACGGACAGGAGTTGCTTTTGGCGCAGGATTTTGTCCGGAAATAGAAGAAGTTATCTTTTTGGAAACCGGAGAAACAGAAAGGGTATCCAGGAAAGTATTGGAGATATCCTCTACATAATAACCGGAGCCTGGAACAGAGCGGACATAACCCTCTGCCGTTAATTGCAGATAAGCTTTGGATACTGTATTCAGGCTGATATTAAGCTTTTCAGAAAGCGTCCGGATTGGCGGAAGAGCCGAGTTCTTCGACAGGGAACCGTTTGTGATTTCTTCAATAATGGAAGTATATAACTGCTGATAGAGCGGAGTCGAATCCGCTTTGTTGACATAAATCATAAAATCTTCTCCTTTGCATCAGGTGATACAGTTAATTTATTATATAGTCGCATAAAATCCTTTTCAATAGAAAAAACAAAATTGTAACCATGAAAAAAGTAAAAATTGTAACTTTTCGAATAACAAAATTAGTGATATGCTCAGTACAACAAAAAATAAAGAAAACAAATCAACGACGGAGTTGACCAGGGAAACCTGTGTCAACTCTATTTTGTTATGTATATAATGAAAAAATCTTGGAGAAAGGAGTGAATCCAATGGTTGAAAGCAGAAAACGTCAGACATCCATATTTATATTATTAATATTAGCTGCAGGAACCGTTTATAAAGTTCCATATCTGAAGGCTGTTTTCTATGACCAGCTGGTAGCAAGCCTTGATATTACCAATACACAGCTTGGAATTCTTTCCTCCTTCTATGCAGGTGTAAAGATGTTAATTTATATTCCATGCGGAATCATAGCAGACCGGCTGGATACCAAGAAATGCCTTGTCTTTTCCTTATTGGGAGAGGGAATTTTAACCGGTGTCTATGCATTGCTTCCTTCCTTTGGAATCCTGGAACTGATACAGGCACTGTTAGCACTGGTAAATGTATTTTTCTGGACCTCATTTATTAAGAGTATCCGAATCCTGGGTAAAAATATGGCACAGGGTAAAATCTTCGGATTAAGTGAAGGCTTTCGCGGAATTACCGGTTCCATAGCAACATTCATTGCGTTAAAATGCGTGTCCATGATGGCAGAGACCGCACACTCTATCAGAGGAGCACTGCTTTTCTATGGAACGTTGTATCTGGTGACAGGAATTCTCATTTTGTTTCTATATCCAAATGATATGGAAGAAGATGCAGACCATCACCAGACCTGGGCAGATTATGTAGCAGTCTTTAAGAAACCGGCAATCTGGATGGTATCACTTTTGATATTTACCACATATAGCATGCAGGTAGCTTTTGAATATACCACAACTTATATGACACAGGTACTGGGAATCGCCGCAGTTACCGTTGGAACCATAGCAACCATCCGGGATAATATCTGCGGAGTAATCGGAGCACCGTTAGCAGGCGCTTATGCAGACCGGGTGAAATCTTCCACAAAAGTGATTTCCTGGTTAATCGTAGTAGAAATTGTTTTATCCATTGTACTTTTCTTAAGTCCTGAGACACCGAAGATTGCATATGCTGCAATGGGATTTGTACTGGTGTTCAGCGTGGTACTCCATGGAGTCCGCGGAGTATATTATTCAACAATGTCAGAAACCGGAATACCGGTTTCCATGACAGCAACTGCAACAGCAGTAGTGGCAGTGCTTGGTTATACACCGGATATGTTTATGTCACTCTGGTGCGGACATATTTTAGATGCTTACGGCTATGAAGCAGGATTTAAAAAAATATTTGCAATTATAGTTATTTTTGGAATCATTGCATGGGGCATCAGTCTTGTGATGCGCAGCTATCAGAAACGGCTTTTAGCAAGGCAGAAATAAAATAGCTTTTACGGGATTTCCTGCTTCCCGGGATTTGCAGGAGTCTCTGTAAATAGAAATAAAAAGTAAAGGAGATTTTCTTATGAGTGATGCAAAATCAAATAAGATGACAAAGTGGATTGGTTTTATTATCCTGACACTTGCAGCAGGTTTAATTTACCGTGTCCCATATTTAAAAACAGTATTTTATGACAACATGGTATCCGACTTCGGACTTACAAATACACAGATTGGTTTATTGATGACTGTGTATTCTTTGACAAAAACAATTCTTTATATTCCGGGTGGTATTCTGGCAGATAAATTTGACAACCGGAAAATGTTACTTGGTTCCACCGGACTGCTGGCAATTTTAACATTCTGGTATGCAACCTCACCGGGATTTGCCGTATTGAGAGTAATTTATTTCTTCCTGGCAATTTCTAACGTATTATTCTGGGTATCCTTTGTAAAGGCTGTCCGTTTGTTTGGCTCAGAAGATGAACAGGGTTCTGTATTCGGTTACAGCGAAGGAATCCGTGCAGTAGCAGGCTTGATTATTAACTTTGCAGCACTTGGTATTTTAGGTGTATACATTTCTTCTACCTGCCCATTACGTTATGTCTTAATCTTCTATGGCATCGTATATGTAATTATGGGAGTATTCATGTTCTTCCTGCTGCCACATGATGATAAGAAAGAAAATGTTGCAACTTCCGTTAAGGATTACATCAACGTATTGAAAGTACCAAGCGTATGGCTGGTAGCAATCCTGGTATTATGTGCATACAGCGTACAGGTTGCAGCAGAATATACCACAACATACCTTACAACTGTATTTGGCATGAGTGCAGTAGTAGCCGGAATTGTAGCAACGATTCGTTCTTATGGAATTGGAATTTTTTCCGCACCAATTATTGGAAAGGTTTCTGATAAAGTTGGTTCTTATACCAAGACATTAATCGGTTTATTTGTGATTGAAATTATCTTTGGTATTGCATTAATCGCAATTCCTGGAAAACCAAACTTCTTAATCCTTGCAATCGTAGTAGTGCTGGCTTTGGCAACTGTTTACTATGCAATTCGCGGTGTATACTATGCAACCATGGGTGAGGCAGGCGTTCCGGTAGCAATGACAGGAACCGCAACCGGTATTATTTCCGTTATCGGATATCTGCCGGATTCCTATGAAAATACTATTTTAGGTAATTTCTTGGACAAGTATGCAGCAGGCGGTTTCAACTATGTATTCGGAACCATCGTAGTATTTGCATTACTTGGAATCGGCGTATGCTTCATCATCCGCTTTGTTGGAAAAAGAAAAAAAGCGCAGACTGAGAAATAGAGGAAATTGATATGAAAATAGCAATTACCTGCCACTATGCATCGCTTCCGGAGGATCATCCTACCTGGAAGCGGGCAATAGAAGCAGCAGAAGTAGTATTAAGTGAAAAAGTAAATTTAAGCAAAGAAGAACTTTTAGATTTTGTTTCCGATGCAGATGCATTGATTTCCGGAACAGATTTCATCAAAGAAGATGTGATTGCAGAACTTCCGGACTGCTTAAAGGTAATATCAAGACCTGCAGTCGGTTATGACAGAGTAGATATTAAGGCAGCAAGAGCCCGTGGTATTGATGTATGCAATGCACCGGGAACCAACAGCAACGCAGTAGCAGAATTGGCAATGGGGTTAATGCTGTGCTGCGCAAGGTCACTTCCATATCATTTCGCCAATACAAAACAGAAATTATGGAAGAATGACAGAAATGGAATGGAGCTTACCGGAAAGACACTGGGAATCTTAGGATTAGGTGCAATCGGGAAAGAACTGGCAAAGAAAGCTGCTGCATTTGGCATGAAAGTATTAGGCTACAGCCGCCATATTGATGAGTCATTCTGCAAAGAATATGGAATCATACCGGCTGACCGGGAGACGATTTTGCGGGAAAGTGATGTCATTTCCCTGCATATGCCACAGACTCCGCTGACAAAAGAAAGCATCAATAAAGACGCATTTGCACAGATGAAAAAAGGAGTCATTTTAATTAATACATCACGGGGTTATCTTGTAAACCGGGCAGATTTAATTGATGCCATAAAGGCAGGAATCGTAGCATCCTATGGAACAGATGTCATGCAGGAGGAACCGCCGGAAGCAGATGATCCGCTGTTTTCGCTGGATGAAGTTGTGATAACACCGCATATGGGTGCATCCACAGAGGAAGCCCACATTAAAATGATGGATGTGGCAATGACAAATGCACTGGATATTCTGGAAGGAAAGCCTTGTAAGAACATTGTAAACTAAGGGAGGAAGCGAAACATGGAGCAGACATTAAGAGATGGTCTGAATGACCAGATTTTATCAATAGAGGTATCACTGATTCGTAAATTTGATGAGCAGACCAGTGATGTACCGGATATTTTGAAATTAACATTAGGAGAGCCGGATTTTAATACACCGGAACATATCAAACAGGCAGCAATTAAGGGCATAGAAGAAAACTTTACCCATTATACCGCCAATGCCGGAATGCCGGATTTGTTAAAAGGCGTGGCAGCATTTATGAAGACAAAATATCATTTAAATTATGACCCTGCCAGTGAAATCTTAACAACAGTCGGAGCAGAGGAAGGCGTAGCAGCCTCTATTTTAACTGCACTGAATCCGGGGGACAAAGTGATTGTGCCATCCCCAATTTATACCGCCTATGTTCCACTGATTCGTCTGGCACGGGCAGTTCCGATTACTGTAGATACCAGTGATACCGGAATGGTGCTGACACCGGAGCGGTTGGAAAAAGCCATCGAGGAAAATGGCGGAGATATCAAAGCAATTGTATTAAATTATCCGAGTAATCCTACCGGAGTTACCTATTTAAAGGAAGAGCTTGCAGCATTGGCTGAAGTCATCAAAAAGCATCATATGCTGGCTATTTGTGATGAGATTTACAGCGAATTAACCTACGGCGATGAACCGCACCATTCCATGGCAGAATTTGCCAAGGAGAATACCATTGTAATCAATGGATTGTCCAAATCCCATGCCATGACCGGATGGCGTGTCGGTTTTATCTTGGCAAGTGCCGATATTATCAAAGAAATCCGTAAGACGCATATGTATCTTGTATCCAGCACCAGCTCCATTTCCCAGAAGGCAGCATTAGAGGCTGTAACAGCGGGTATAGATGATGCACTGGAAATGAGAAAAGAATATCAGAAACGGAGAGATTTTTTATATGAAAAATTAAGCACATTGGGATTTGAAATTGCAAGACCAAACGGGGCTTTTTATATCTTTGCAAAGATTCCGGCAGGACAGATTCAGGACAGCATGCAGTTCTGTGTGGACCTGGCAAAAAAAGCACATCTTTCCGTCATACCGGGCATTGCCTTTGGCAAAGAGGGCGAGGGCTATATCCGTATCAGTTATGCGGCAGCCATGGAAAAATTAGAGGAAGCCATGCGCCGGATGGAAAGCTATATTCTTGGAAAATAATCTTTAATATAGAAAACATATTCATATCATTACTCTTAAAAGAGAGCAGGTACTGATTGTATCTGCTCTCTTTTTTAAAAAATGTTGCAACATAGGCAGATAGAAAGTATAATTAAAATTGGTTGTATTTACAGTAGAAAAGAGGATTCCCTATGTCAGAAAATGAAAAAGAGGAATTTGCATTTATCAAAGAGAAGATCAAGAACAAGCCGTTAAATAAGAGGCGTATTATTTTAAAAACTGTATTTACGGTTGTGCTTGCGGTTGTCTTTGGACTTGTATCCTGTTTTGTATTTACATGGATGCGCCCGGTGATGGAAGAGTGGCTGAATAAGCCGGAGGATACCAGGGTGAGCATCCCGAAAGATGAAGAGGTACAGCCGGATACGGAAGAAGAGACAAATTCCACGGAGACAGGTGTAGACGAGCCGGATGTAGAAGAAGGCTTAAAAGAGCTTACACCGGAGGAATATCAGAAATTACAGAGTAAGCTTTATGCGATTGGAAGCGAAGCAAATAAGTCCATTGTTACGGTGACAGGTGTGACCAGTGATGTGGACTGGTTTAACACGCCTTATGAGAGACAGGGACAGGCAAGTGGGGTCATTATTGCGGATACCGGTCAGGAGCTTCTGATTATGACAGAGCGCAAGGTCATAAGCGGAGCAAAATCCATTCATGTGACCTTCCTTGATAACAGCACCGTAGAAGCGGAGCTTAAAAACTATGACGGAAATACCGGAATTGCGATTTTAAATGTAAAACGTTCCGACATCGAAGAAAGCACTCTGGGCAGAATTAAAGTGGCAGTGCTTGGAAATTCACTTCAGACCACACAGGGCAGCGTTGTGCTGGCACTGGGCAGTCCGCTGGGAACGAATTTCTCCATATTGACAGGAAATATTACATCGACTTCTAACAGCATTTCCACCTTTGATGCAAACTACAATGTACTGACGACAGATATTGTGGGAAGCAGTCAGGGAAGTGGTGTACTGGTCAACCTTTCCGGTGAAGTGGTTGGAATTGTTATGCAGGATTACAGCAGCGGCGATGAGAATACGCTGACCGCAATTTCCGTTTCCCAGTTGAAAGACATTATCGAGAAGCTTTCCAATGGACAGGATATTCCGTATCTTGGACTGAAACTGACTTCTGTAACATCTGACATTGAAAAGGAATATGACATACCAAAGGGCGTATATATTAAATCAGTGGGAATTGATTCCCCGGCGATGGCGGCAGGCTTGCAAAGCGGTGATGTCATCGTAAAGATTGCCGGAGAAAATGTAGAGACAGCGCAGGCATATAAGAATGTGTTATCCGGGCAGACTCCGGGAGATGTTGTAAAGATTACCATAAAACGCCAGGGGGCAGCAGGCTATGTAGAAATCGAATGTTCTGCAACCGTTGGTGTACTAAAATAGAAAGAGGAAAATTATGCATTATATTGAAACATTACGCGAAGGCGAAAGAGTAAATGAAATCTATCTTTGTAAAAATAAGCAGTCAGCGCTGACAAAGGCAGGTAAGCCTTATGAAGCATTGATTTTACAGGATAAGACAGGCACACTGGATGCAAAAATCTGGGAGCCGGGTTCAGTGGGAATTGATGATTTTGACCGCTTTGATTACATCAATGTAGTGGGAGATATCACAAGTTTTCAGGGCGCATTACAGTTAAATGTAAAGAGGGTCCGAAAAGCAACCGAGGGAGAGTATGAACCAAAGGAATATCTTCCGGTCAGCGAATATAATGTAGATGAAATGTATGAGCAGTTACTTGGATATATTAAGCAGATGGAGAATCCGTACCTTAAGAAGCTGGCAGGCAGTTTCTTTATCGAGGATGCAGATTTTGCAAAACGTTTTAAATTCCATTCTGCAGCAAAAAGCGTACATCACGGTTTTGTGGGCGGACTTTTAGAGCATACGTTAAGCGTAACGAAGCTTTCTGCTTATTTTGCTGACAACTATAAGATTCTCAATAAAGATTTGCTGGTTTGTGCTGCCATGTTTCACGATATCGGAAAGTTAGAAGAGCTTTCTACTTTTCCGGAAAATGATTACACCGACGAGGGACAGCTTTTAGGACATATCATGATTGGTGCCATGGAAATTGCAGAGCGCATTAAGACCATCGACGGTTTCCCTGTGAAACTGGCACACGAGATGGAACACTGTATTCTGGCACATCATGGAGAGTTAGAGTATGGTTCTCCGAAGAAGCCGGCATTACCGGAAGCTGTAGCATTAAGCTATGCAGATAATATTGATGCAAAGATGGAGACCATGCGTGAGCTTTTGGCAAATGTACCGGAAGGAGATACTCAGTGGCAGGGATTCAACCGTCTGTTTGAATCGAACATCCGCAGATCGAGTATATAAGAAATATGAAAAAAGATGACATTGTTACACTGACCATTGATGATATCGGAACCAACGGCGAAGGTATCGGAAGAACGGAAGGCATTACACTTTTTATCAAGGATGCTCTGCCGGGAGACATGGTTCGTGCCAAAATCATGAAGATGAAAAAAACTTATGGCTATGCCCGCCTGATGGAAATTCTTAAGGAGTCCACCATGCGGACAACCCCGCCATGCCCGGAGCATAAGCGGTGTGGTGGCTGCCAGATCCAGGCCCTTTCCTATGAGAGCCAGCTTAAGTTTAAGGAAAATAAAGTACGCAACAACTTAAAACATATCGGCGGATTTGAAAATCCAAAGGTCTTACCAACACTTGGCATGCAGGAGCCTTACCGCTACCGGAACAAAGCACAGTTTCCGGTGGGTTATGATAAAGAAGGCAACCTGGTGGCAGGCTTTTTTGCGTCCAGAACCCATAACATTATTCCGGTGCAGGACTGCCTTTTGGGAAAGGAAGGAAATGGAAGAATCCTGTCCCTTATTTTAGACACCATGAAAGCCTATGGCGTCAGTGCCTATGATGAGAAAACCGGAAAAGGCTGCGTCCGCCACATCCTAATCCGTTACGGCGAGAAGACCGGAGAGTGGATGGTCTGCTTTGTCATCAACGGAAAGAAGCTGCCACATGCAGAAAGTTTTATTGAAGTATTAAAAGATTTGCCGGGAATGACAAGTATTACTGTAAATATCAATGAGTCCCGGGGCAATGTGATTTTAGGAGAAGAAACTTATACCCTCTATGGACAGGGTTACATTACAGATTATATCGGAACGATTTCTTTTCAGATTTCTCCGCAGTCTTTCTATCAGGTAAATCCGGCGCAGACAGAGGTGCTTTATAACAAAGCTTTGGAATATGCCAATCTCACCGGCGAAGAGACGGTCTGGGATTTATATTGCGGCATCGGAACCATTTCCCTATTTCTGGCACAGAAAGCGAAGAAGGTTTACGGTGTGGAAATTGTACCGCAGGCAATCGCAGATGCCAAAGAGAATGCCCTTCGAAACCACATTTCCAATGCAGAATTTTTCGTTGGGAAAGCAGAGGAAGTCTATCCGGCATACTGTGCCGCCCATGGCAAAGAAGCCCGTGCAGAAGTTATCGTAGTGGACCCGCCACGTAAAGGCTGCGAGGAATCCCTCCTTGCCATGATGTGTGAGATGGCACCACAGCGTATTGTCTATGTAAGCTGCGATTCTGCAACCCTGGCCCGGGATTTGAAATATCTTTGCAGCCATGGATATGACCTCGTGAAGGTGCAGCCGGTAGACCAGTTCGGTCATACGGTACATATAGAATCTGTGGCAAAATTGTGCCTTAAAAACGGCAGCTAAGGGTGAGACATACACACTTTTTAAAGAAATAGCTCGGTATAATTGAATTAAATGGATAATTGACAATATGGTATATATGCCATATAATATTTGCAAAGGAGATTATATGACAGAATTTAAACTGATAGCATATGAAAAGGAAAATGGCGAAGTTCCAGTAGAGGAATTCCTTGATTCTGTTAATCCTAAGATGCGAGCTAAGATATTTGGATTGTTGGGGATTCTTCAAGAGAAGGGTAATATGCTCAGAGAACCATATAGTAAGCATTTAGATGACGGAATATTTGAATTGCGTTGTAAATTTGGAAGTGATATCACCAGAGTCTTATATTTTTTCTATTATGAGGGAAAAATAATACTTACGAATGGTTTTATAAAAAAGACACAGAAAACACCAAAAGAAGAGATACAGATTGCAAAGGATAGAAGAAGAGATTTTATAGAAAGGGTGATGAAGGATGAGAACATTTGATGATATGCTTTCCAAGCAGTTACAGGATGAAGAATTTAAAAAAGAATATGAAGCCATCCAGCCAGAGATGGATGTTATAAGGGCTATCGTAGATGCTCGTACTTCTCAGAACATGACACAGAAGGAACTGGCTGAACGTACTGGTATTAATCAAGCAGATATTAGTAAGCTTGAGAATGGAACAAGGAATCCTTCTGTTAATTTGCTTAAAAGATTAGCGGATGGCATGGGAATGGTTCTTAAGATTGAGTTTGTACCAAAACAGAAAGCTTGATTATATGACCTCACTGGATTGTTGTCTGGTGGGGTTATTTTATTATTTAATATGGAGGATAATAAATGTTAGATATTGGAATGGGTGATTGGATGGTAGAATATAAAAAGTTTCCTCCTCTCCACGGAGCACATTTATTTATAACCAATTTTGAGGTTCCTATATCAAAGAATAGCAATTATACTAAAAGAATAAGGGAGGTGAAGGTTTTGACCAAAAGATATGTTATCGCTCAGTAGTCTGAGCTTAAAAGAATCGTTTTGTAAAGAGAAGTATCCCACCGAAATATAGTATATCACAGTTCATGGGATATTTAAAAGGAAAAAGTGCATTAATGATATACGATCCAAACTTAAAGTATAGATATGGAAATAGACATTTCTGGGCAGAAGGATATTATGTGAGTACAGTAGGATTAAATGAAGCAACGATAAGGTTCTAAGTGAACTGGATATGGATATATAAGTGATGGCGGATTTAATTTTTTCCGTTATAATCCGACGGCATAGAATGCAGTTTAGGAAAAGTCGCAGGATTATTGGTGAAATATGCCGCCAAAAAGCGACGGCAACACCATAAAATGACGCAATAAAGTGATGTCGGCGATCATAATTGCCATTAAAAAGTGACGGCAGCAGTTAAAAATATTTGTGCTGTAAAAAGCAATACATGGTGGTACACTATAAGAAACAGGAGGTTCATACTATGGCAACAAAAACTGCAAATGTAACAGCGCAAATTCAACCGAATATAAAAGAACAGGCAGAGGCAATTCTTGACAGACTTGGAATTCCTGTATCTGTATTCATAGATATGACTTACAGACAGGTTATTATGCGTGATGGAGTACCATTTTCACTTGATATTCCGGATAAACTTGTTACAAGAGATTCTATAACACAAGCTGAATTTGATATGATGATGCAGACCGGGCTTGCACAGGCAAAAAAGAACGATTCTGTATCTGTTGATGAGGCTTTTAATCAATTAAAGTTGGAGATAAGTGCATGAATGAATATGAGGTAAGGGTAACAAGGCAGGCATTAGAGCAGATGAAAGAGATAGTTCATTATATTTCAAATGATCTAATGGCACCGGATGCAGCAGATAATCTGCTTGACAAGATGAAAGCAGAGATTACTAGTTGTCAAGTTCTCCGAAAAAACATGCCTTGATTGATGAAGAGCCATGGAGGATTGAGGGAGTACGCAAGATTGTAGTCAAAAACTTCCTGATTTATTATTGGGTTGATGATGAAAATAACAGAGTTCAGGTAACGGCAGTTATTTATAGCAGGAGAGACCAGATCAGGCAGCTAAGTAATATGGATATGGAGTAGTGGCTTAATCCATAAGGAATACTATAAAAGAATATAGTTGCAAATATATAAAACTGAATACACGCAATGAAAGAAGCAGATATGTGGAAATATTCCATGCGTCTGCTTTTTTCGTGCCATAAAGATAACAACAAGTCTTAGTTAAGTTTGTTTTATGCAGTCATATACCTCACACCGCAGGTGTGTAATAGCAGGGTATTAGGGGCAGCCGCCACTAACGAGATGGGTTTTCGTAACACGAAAACCGTATCTCGCCTACCATGTTACAGGAATTTCACAAGCAGCAGAGGTTGATTTGCAAAAGACTGACAGAGTGATTGTCACAGCAAAACAGATAAGAAGAATTACACTAGGAGGAACTTTGATGAGTGAAGAAATGAAACAGCTTGATATTCCTGTGTGGGTATCAAGCTATTTTCTGGTTTACACAGGGGTGATGGAAAAAGAAATAAAAAGGAGAAAGTTACATATCAGAACCAGCGTCTTGCACTGGGGGACGGAAAAACGTATAATAAGTTGAAACAAATTAGCGGAAACTGTCAGCTGGAGGGTATTCATGGGCGGGTGCTGGATATGACGGTAGAAATTGATCGTACTTATTCAGGAATGGTTCGTGATGCGATTGCAATCAGAAAAGCAAAGATAAAAACTTCTACAGATAAATTGCAGCTTCGCTTAATATTAGATAAATACTCTGTAGAAGTATTCCTAAATGATGGACAACAGGTGTTCAGTTCTACTCTTTACACGCCAATAGAGGCTGACGGAATTCGTTTTGCGTGTGATGGTAAGGCAGTTGTTAATATTCAGAAATACGATATTGTAGTTGATTAGGGAGATGACTATATGAAAACATTTGATGTTGTGGCTTTGGGTGAGTTATTGGTTGACTTTACAGAAAATGGGTTAAGTGCACAGGGAAATCCTTTGCTGGAGGCAAATCCGGGCGGAGCACCTTGTAATGTGCTGTCGATGCTGCAAAACCTTGGAAAAAAGACTGCATTTATTGGAAAAGTAGGAGCTGATGCATTGGGACAGATGTTGATACAAGCTGTAAGGAATCAGGGAATCAATACGGATAATCTATTGGTAGATGATACAGTACATACCACACTGGCTTTCGTTCATACGGATAAAGATGGTGATAGAAGTTTTTCTTTTTATCGTAATCCTGGAGCAGACATGATGCTGCGTTGGGATGAGGTTCACGAGGATATGCTTGCGGATACAAAGATATTTCATTTTGGAACCTTGTCAATGACAGATGAGCATATTGAAAAAGTGACAAAGAAGGCAGTTGAAAAAGCGAAAAGTGAAGATGTGCTTATTTCTTTTGATCCGAATCTCAGACCGCCATTATGGAAGAATTTGGAGGATGCAGGACGTCATATGTGGTATGGAATCAACCAGTGTGATATTCTCAAGATATCAGATGATGAAATTGCATTTTTAACAGGAACAGATGATATCGAAAGAGGAATTGAAATAATTCTGGCAAAGAGTCATCCTACATTAGTCTGTGCGACTATGGGGAAAAACGGGAGTAAAGCGTTTTACAATGGAAAAAGTGTTTTTTGTGAGCCGTTTCTTCGGGATGATACCATTGAGACAACAGGGGCAGGGGATACATTTATGGCATGTGTATTGAATGCGGTATTGGAGAAGGGTCTGGAAGCACTGTCTGAGAAGGATTTGTTCGAGATGCTTCAGTTTGCAAATGCGGCGGCATCCATTGTGACAACAAGAAAGGGAGCATTGAGAGTAATGCCGGAGCATGAAGAGATAACAGCATTGATAAAAGATAAATGAGAAGGATAGGTACAGTAATCAAAGTGTAAAGGAAAGAAAGTATGGTGAACAATAAAGATAGACGTGATGCACAGATGGCATACAGAGCAGATAAATATATATTTGAGGAAATGTCTGTGTGCAGAAAGAAAATTTAAAAGCTAAATTCCTTGGATTATTCTGATTTCGATGGGATTAAAGAGGCAACAAAAGATTTGTCTGGAAAATCGGAAAATGCCTTTTTAACACCTTTGAACTGATAAGTGGAAAATATATCGTAGATGCGAAATCAATCCTGGGATTGTTTAGTGTCGATTTATCAAAGCCGGTTACTCTAAGAATTGATGTTAACGATTCAAAAATGAATGAGGTTTTGACAGTAATT
>OIYY01000348.1_pt1 | contig 33742 bp, 28 predicted proteins | sample 1588341 | NCBI WGS metagenome assembly OIYY01 (sample SAMN03283287) | human gut metagenome | biome: human-associated habitat; material: feces | host: Homo sapiens | place: Peru | collected 2012 | reverse complement strand
TTTGGTAGACAACTTTATCTTTAAAATCATTCATGGTACACACCTCACAAAATCAAGCAACACCTTTTTTCTTGCCGACGATGACGGTCAGCACAAAGGGGACGACGATGGCAATGGCCATGCACAGCGCAAAGCTGAGCATATAGGCGGGCTGGATTGACAAAATACCAGGGATGCCGCCGACACCGATGGCGTTGGCCGTGGTGGAAGTTGCCACACAGACGACCGCTGCGATGGCAGATCCAATCATGCCGCAGATAAACGGGAAGTGGAATTTCAGGTTGACACCGAACATGGCAGGCTCCGTAACGCCCAGATAGCAGGAGATGCAGGAGGGAACGTTGACTTCCTGTGCGGCAGCATTCTTGCGCTGCAGGTAGATCATGCCCAGCACGGCGGAGCCCTGTGCAATGTTGGACAGCGCGATCATCGGCCACAGCATCGTACCGCCGAAGTCGGCGATCAGCTGCATATCGATGGCGTTGGACATGTGATGCAGGCCGGTGATGACCAGCGGGGCATAAACAAAACCGAAGATTGCGCCAAAGACCACGCGGAAGGAGCCGGAAATGCCGGCGTAGACGATGTCAGAAATGAAGGTGCCGATCTTCCAGCCGATGGGGCCAAGGACAGTGTGGGCGATGATGACGGACAGCACCAGCGAGCAGAAGGGCACAACGATCATCGAGATGACCGGCGGGCAGATCTTGCGGAAGAATTTTTCTAGATAGACCAGCGTGAACGCGGCCAGCATGGCGGGAATGACCTGCGCCTGATAGCCAATCATGTTGATGGTGAAGAAGCCAAAATCCCATTTGGGGATATCTGCCGCCGCAGTAGAAGCCACGGCGTAAGCGTTGAGCAGCTGGCCGGAGACGAGCGTCAGGCCGAGGACGATGCCCAGGCTTTGGGTCGTGCCCATTTTCTTTGTGACAGACCAGCAGATGCAGACCGGCAGCATATGGAAGATGGCTTCGCCAATCAGCCACAGGAAGCTGTCAACGCCGGACCAGAACTGGCTGATGTCGCACAGCGTCTGGGTGCCGTTATTAAAAAAGTAGATGCTGTCAATGCAGTTGCGGAAGCCGAGAATCAAACCGCCGGTGATGATGGCGGGAATCAATGGGGCAAAAATCTCCGCAAGCACGCTCATGACCTTCTGCAATGCGTTCTGGTTCTGCTTGGCCGCGCTCTTGACAGCGTCCTTCGAGACACCGTCGATGCCGGAGACGGCAATAAAGTCATTGTAGAAATCGCTGACCGTATTGCCGATGATGACCTGGAACTGGCCCGCCTGGGTGAAAGTGCCCTTGGCGGATTTCAGTGCCTCGATCTTGGCAATGTCCGCCTTGGCGGGATCGTTGAGGACAAATCGCATACGCGATACGCAGTGGGATACTGCCGCAATGTTCTCCTTGCCGCCAACGTACTCAAGCAGCAGCCGCGCGTCCTGTTCGTATTTACCCATGATGTTTTCCTCCTTTTGCCCGGTAGAGCGGGCATCTTCGAATTTGTTCATACGGGCATCTTCGAACTTGTTCATACAAGTTCTCCTTACAGCCACAGAATACCAGACTTGTTCATACAAGTCAATATGCTTTTGCAAAAAAGCATTGCAGAATGCCCATTTTCGGCACTGCTCACAAGTTGCCCCCTTGAAATTTAGCCGAAAAGACGGTATACTAAAGTAAATGTTTGAACAAGTTGCGAGGTACACACCATGCCAAAGGCAAAATATGAGGGCATTTATCACAGCATCAAAAAACGCATCGAGGCGCAGGATTACCCCTATCAATCGCTGCTGCCCAGCGAGAATACCTTAATAGAGGAATACGCCTGCTCCCGCAACACAGTTCGACGCGCATTGGCGGAGCTGGTAGCCGACGGCTATGTGCAGACCATGCAGGGGCGCGGCGTGCGGGTCATCTACCAGCCGGTGGGCAAAACGACGTTTACCATCGGCTGCATCGAGACGTTTCAAGAAACCGCCCGCCGCAACCGCCTTCGCGCCGTGACGAAGGTCACGAAGTTTGAGACTGTCATCGCCGATGAGTGCTTGGCCACCAAGAGCGGTTTCTCGGTTGGGGATGAGCTATGGAGTATTGAACGCGTGCGGTATCTCGACGGCAAAGCGCTGATTCTCGACGTCAACTACTTTTTAAAGGAGTTTGTCCCCGGCCTGACACCGGAAATTGCCGCAAACTCTATCTACGATTATATTGAGAACACACTGGGTATGCAGATTATCACCAGCAAGCGCCACATCACAGTGGAACACGCCACCGCCCGCGACGAAAAGCTGCTGGACATGGGCACCTATGGCTGCGTGGTCGTCGTCGTGAACCAGACTTTCAACGCCGCCGGTCTGCTGTTTGAGTACACCCAGTCCCGCCACCAACCGGACTATTTCTGCTTTCAGGACATTGCCACGCGGAAAAAGTGAGCGGCAGACACCCGGCGCAGGGGTATTCACCTGGGATTTTGCGCTGGGCCGGGGCGCCGTTAAAATGGGTTTTAGGGTATCCCTGAATCAGAAGATGCAATGCTTGCTAACCATCGCTTACGCTCTGGTTACCCCCAGCTGATTGGTGCATGATTCTATTCAGCAAAGAACGAGAAGGATGGCCACAACGGTCATCCTTCTTGTTCTTTGCTGCCTCTATTTTGCGTAAAAAAATGCAAGTGACAATAGGCGCATAGCAAAAGCGATAGGGTAAAATCCGTCTCTACACAGCTTCGCTAAATCAAAGTTTAGCGAAGGATAGGGGGGCTTCAGGCGATAGCGGTGGTATTCCATACTTTTCCGTTGTCGCTTGCATTTTTTACGCAATTTTGCGAGTTTTTATTATACCTCTTTCGGCTAAATCTCTTTACACCTTCAGCATCCTGTAGCCGATGCCGATATGCGTCTGGATATACTGCGGTGAATCCGGCTCGGATTCCAGCTTTTTGCGCAGCGTAGCCATAAAAACGCGCAGAGAGGCCACGTCATTGTCCCAGGAGCTGCCCCAGACTTCGTGGGTGATATAGGTATGGGTCAACACCTTGCCACAATTCTTGGCCATGACGCAGAGCAGCCTGTACTCGATGGGCGTCAGGTGCAGCTCCTGCCCCTTTAATGTGGCACAGCCCGCCGCAAAATCAATTTGCAGATCACCGTTAGCGAAAACCGAACCACCGGCGGCGTTTTGCAGCATCGAGATGCGGCGGAACGTTACCCGCAGCCGCGCCAGCAACTCCTCTACCGAGAACGGTTTCGTCAGGTAGTCGTCGGCGCCGCTGTCCAGGGCTTCGATTTTATCGCTGTCCTCGCTGCGGGCGCTGATAACGATGATGGGCATCGCAGACCAACTGCGAATACGGCGAATCACCTCGATACCGTCCAGATCCGGCAGACCAAGGTCCAGCAGCATCACATCCGGTGCATGGATCGTTGCCTGTTGGAGTGCTTCAGACGCAGTAGCCGCCGCAATGTACTTGTAATCCTGCGTTTTCAGTGTCGTGGTAATCAGGTTGCGGATAGGCGCATCGTCCTCCACAACCAGAATCAAGGGTTTATTCATGCAAAGAAACCTCCCCAAGGGGCAGTGTAAAAGTAAAAATGCAGCCGTGCGGCTTGTTGTCGGACAGTGTAATGGTGCCGCCGTGGGCTGCGATGATCGTGCGGCATAAGGCCAGTCCCAGCCCAAGGCTGCGGCGGCTGTCCGAAATGCGTTTTTCCCCGGTGGAGAACATTTCAAAGACCTTTTCTTTTGCTTCGTCGGGAATACCGGGGCCGTCATCGCTTACCCGAATTACGGCGCTTTCCCCCTGCGCCGCAGCGGAAAGGACAATGTGCGACCCTGCGGGCGTGTATTTGATGGCATTATCCACCAGATTGATCAGGACCTGCACGACCAGCTTGGCATCCATGCGCGCCAGCAGCAGGTCATCGGCCATCTGCACAGTAATCGTGTGCTGCCCGCTGTGCCGGTTGGTATGGCGCAGGGCTTCTTCAAACACTTCACTTACTAACTCGGTAGAGATGGACAGATTCATCCGCCCATCCTCAATGCGGGAGATGGAAAGGATGTTCTCCACCAGATTGATCAGCCACATGGAATCGTCGTAGATGTCCAGAAACGTTTGCTTGCGGGTGGGGTCATCCATCTTCTCATAGTTGCTGATGAGGTTGGAGGCATTGCCGGAAATGGATGTCAGCGGGGTACGCAGGTCGTGGGAAATCGTGCGCAGCAAATCGGCGCGCAGCTGTTCGTTCTTGGCACGGACGGCAGCGCGCTCCTTCTCCTCGGCATTGCGGATATTCTGGATCGCCAATGTGACCGTAATGATGGAAACGATCAGCATAATGGCAAAGGTGACAGGGTAGCCGCGCTCGTATGCGTGCAGCGTCAGGCGGGGCTCTGTAAAGCAAAAATTGAAAAGAAGCACGCTGGAAAACGAGCTTAAAAAGCCGTAGAAATAGCTTTTGGTAAAAAGCGAGGTCAGCAATGTCCCCAGAATATACACCGATATGATATTTTTGGTAAAAGAGAAATACCAGAAAATATTGCCGATGCCGGTTGCAGCGGTCAGAATCAGCACCGTGATCAAAAGATCCTTTGCCTGTCGGACGGCCTGTTCTTTCATTGTATCGGGAGATGGCTTTTTAATATTCACAGCAAATCCTCCCTTCTGAAGGGTATCATACCATATTTCGGGCGGCATTACCAGCGCCGGAAGCCTTCACGCCGCTCAAATTGTGCGCGGCGAACGCTGCGCCAGAACGCATCACACCGGATACCGATAAAAACAAGAAAAAGTCCTGCAGCCAGAAACAGCAAAATCAGCAGTGCCGTTCTCAAATGAACCACTTCCCTTGCAAACGATCAGATATGAAAGCACCGGCTCAGGGCCTTGCCCTCGCCCAGCACCAGCAATGTGCCGTCACCGGGCAGGACCGTGTCCGAGTCAATGTTGACGTCGGCAATCCCGTTGCGCTTGATGCCCAGAATGTTGATGCTGTATTTCTTGCGGATATTGATGTCGCCAACGGTCTTTCCGATCCACGCGGACGGCACAGATACTTCCAGAATGGCGTGGTCTTGGTCCAGCTCGATATAATCCAGCACATGGTCGGACCCATAGCGGATGGCCGCCCACTTGGCCAGCTGCTTTTCCGGGTAAAGCACCTCATCCGCACCGTTGCGCAGCAGAAATTTAGCCTGCACATCCCGTTCCGCACGGGAGACTACCATTTTTGCGCCCAGCTCCTTCAGCAGGGAAGTGGTTTCGAGTGAGCTCTGAAAGTTTCCGCTGATCGCCACAATACAGACATCAAAATTGCGGACGCCCAACGCCTCCAAGAATTCCGCGTTGGTGCTGTCGCCGATTTGGGCGTTGGTCACAATGCTCAGAACGGCGTTGACGCGGTCCTCGTTTTCGTCCACCGCCATGACCTCATGGCCGAGCTTGTTCAGCTCCTCTGCGATGTGGCGGCCAAATCGACCCAACCCGATCAGTAAAATAGATTTCATGGTATGTACCTTTCTTTATCCTACGGTGATGCGTTCCTGCGGCAGCCGTGCCGCGCTGCTTTTGCTGCCGGAGAGCGCTGCATAAATCATAGTCAGTCCGCCGACGCGCCCAATGAACATCAAGAAAATTAAAATCCCCTGTGAGACGATTCCAAGATGCGGTGTCAACCCCAGAGACAGCCCTACGGTAGCAATGGCCGAGGTCGTTTCAAACAGACATTCGGACAGCGGCAGCGTCTCCACCGTGCTGATGACAAACGCTCCCGTCAGCGAAAGGACGAGATACAGTGTAAAAATAGCTGCGGCATCATGGACCGCTTTTTCTTCCATCCGCCGCCCGAACATTTCGGGGCTTTTCTGCCTGCGGAATACAGCAAACGCATTGGCGACAAGCACTGCCGCCGTTGTTGTCTTGATGCCGCCCGCCGTAGAGCCCGGTGAACCGCCGATGAACATCAGCAAAATGGTAAGGCCGCGCCCGCTGCCGGACAGTGACGTGTAGTCTGCCGTATTGAATCCCGCCGTTCGGGGCGTTACGGATTGGAACAGCGAGAGCAGCAGCCGCTCCCGCAGGGGGCCGCCTTTGAATTCAAAGCAGAAAAAGTATAGCGTTGGCAGCAAAATTAAGAGCGCTGTTGCCGTCAGAATAACTTTGCTCTGCAGCCGATAGCGATGAAAGCAAAGCCGATTGCACCGCACGTCATCCCATGTCAGAAAGCCGATGCCGCCCACAACGATCAGGGCGGAAATCGTCAGGTTGATAACCGGGTCGGCGCGGTATGCGGTCAGCGAGACAAAAGGCGTGTCGGGGGTACCCATCAAATCAAAGCCCGCATTGCAGAAAGCGGAGACGGAATGAAAAACGGCTTTCCATATCCCGGAAACGCCGAAATCACGGCAGAAAACCGGGAGCATACAAAGCGCGCCGATCCCCTCGATCATCAGGGATGTGCGGATCACAAAGCCTGTCAGCCGCACAATGCCGCCCACTTTGGGGGCGGACATAGCTTCCTGCATCCGCCCGCGCTGGGACAGGGAAATGCGCCGGCCTGATAAAAGCGAGAAAGACGCGCCGACTGTGATCACACCCAGGCCGCCGATTTGGATCAGCACCATCAACACAGCCTGACCAAACGCTGACCAGTGAGAAGCCGTATCCCGCACAACCAGCCCTGTGACACAGACGGCGGAGGTTGCTGTGAATAATGCCTCATGGAAAGGGGTGACGGTGCGCTCCTGCGCAGAAATCGGCAGCACCAGAAGTGCCGCCCCGATAAGGATAACCGCTGCAAACATCAGAATTATGGACTGAAAGTAATTGAGCTTACAGGCTAAACGCCGATAAGATGGCAAGAGAAATCACACTCCAGCAGAATTTTCGTACAATACAGTATAGCGCCGCCCGTTTAAAGATGGTGTTAAGCTTTTCTGCCGAAATATTAAGATTGCATTAAGATTGCATTGCACCCGGGTTGCATCCGATGCTTCGGAGATGATCGTGCATTGGCTGTTTCGTTTTTGCACGAAAAATTCGCCGTTTCCACAAGGAAACGGCGAACGATAAACGAATACTGCTTTTTCTGTCTGCCTGACGGTGTGAACCTCAAAGCATTTTATGGCTTTTCAGACTGTCGAAAAACTCCTGTAGGGGCGAGCATTGCTCGCCCGTGCCCGTATGCCTTGTAAGAAAGCCATCCCGGAAAGCGCGTTGCTGCGCCAAGCTGGCGGGCGACCAATGGTCGCCCCTACATTCTCTATATAGCAAAGGCGCTGTTTTTTGACACGCAAAAATCCGGCGTTCAAAACGCCGGATTCAAAGCGGAGTTATTTCCCAAGCACAACGGACAGCTTGATTTCCTTTTCCGTTTCGCTCAGGTCGAAATCGCCGCCGTCGGCGACGGTCACGCGCAGCTCATAGAGCACGCCGTCCGTCAGCTCCGTGACAGCCGCACCGCTCTCGTCCGTGATCGACCACAGCTCGGGGGCAACCTTTACCAGCTTGCCGTCTGCACCATAGGCGTAGAGCGTCAAATCGGAGGCGCTGCCGGACAGGTTGTTCATGCGGAAGGCCACCGTGGTATTGGGGTGCACATTGCGGATGGCCGCGGTATTGCGCCAGCTTGCAACCGTACCTTCGCCGCCGTCCTGCGCAAACTGATCCTGTGTAAGCACATTTCTTGCCGCCTGATCGAGATCGACCTCGCGGTACGGAAGCTCGGGCAGGTAGACAAAGCGGTCCTGCAGGCGGAGCAGCTCCAGATAGCCGGTGGGGCAGTAGAGTGCATTTCCGCTGTTGCCGGTGTACATGCCGATGGCCATATTATTGTAGCCGTACTTGTTGGATACATCCATCGTAAAGACAGTCTCGCCGGTTTCAAAGTCGAGAATGATGTACTGCCACATACCCGTGGTCAGATCCTGCACATAGCCGTAGATATAGCCCGTTGCGGTGGAGAGCTTCATGATCGCGGTGTCGCTCAGATCATTTCGGGTCCAGATACTCTTCATCTCGTAGCCGCTGTCGGTTTTCACGGTGTCCACGCGCTCGACGCCGGGGGCGATCATGGCATTGCCCTTCATCAGCCAGTTCTGGTCATAAATGTTGGCGTAGCTCTGGATCGAAGAATCGTTGTTGGGGTCGGCAAGGCCTGCGTTGCCCGCGCCGAACCAGTTGCAGACAATCGTGCTGACCGTGCCTGCGCCGTCATCGTAGACGATTGCAGAGTTCTCGATTGCCACCTGATAGCCATCGGGCAGATCATCGAGCACCGGCGTTTTTGCCACGACCTCACCGGTTTTCATGTCGAGCGCAAGAAGATTCACGGGGTCTGCATTGTCGGTGAACATCACAAGGTTCGGCGTCAGCGTCGGCGAGCAGCCGCCGCCCCATGCAAGACCGCCGCCGGTGGTCTTGTCGCCTTCACCGCTGACCTTCGCGCCGACGCTCTCATACGGCGTACACCAGACAGCCTCGACACCGTTGTTGGCGCGCAGCAGATAGCAATTCTTATTGGTCAGAATGACCGCGCCGTCCTTGGAGGCGGCAATGCCGTTCTCCGCGCCCTCGCCTAGCGTCAGCTCGTAGACGAAAACCGCCTTCGACAGGTCGGTCTGCTCACCGTTGAGGATCGCTTCGATTGCCGAGTGGGCGATATAGCCGAGAACGCCCTGCTGCTGGCGCTCGGGATAGATGCGGAAGCCGCCGGTGGCAAACCAGAGGTTCCCGTCGTAGTCAAATACCACGGAAAGAAGATTCTGCGTCAACTCCTTGCCGAGCGCGGCCTCTGCCGCCGCCTTGATGTCGATGTCAAGCACCTTTTCAAACTCGGGAAGGACATTGCCCTCCTCGTCCGTTGCGCGGAGCATCAGTACATGGTTGTTGCTGGTCGGGCAGACGATGCGGTTTTCAGCGTCCAGGAAGGTGTAGGAGCTTTGGATCAGGTAGCTGCCGCCGTCATGCTGCTTCGGGGAAAAATAACCGAGCGTCTTTGTCTCCTCCGCATTCAGATCGCGGATGGCGATGCCGCCGAGCAGCGGGACGACTGCATGGCCGTAGCTGTCAAAGTAAATGGCGGGCGACGCATTCGCGTTTGTCGTCTCATAGGAGACATGGATCTCCGGATAGATGCCTAGCGGCAGGATCTCGTCGGTTGAATCGGTGTTATAGCCGTCGTGATGGATGTTCGCATCACTCTTTGCCATGTAGGGGTTTTCCTCGACCTGCTTGGGCTGCAAGGCCTTCACGGGGAGTGCGTCGGATTCCGGCGCGGAAGGGGTCGTTTCCTCGACAGGTGCGGCTGTGGCAGCCGGTGTTGCAGTGGCGGAAGGCGTCTGCGTGGCCTCCGCCGGTGCCTGTGCTCCGCTGCAGGCTGCCATCGACAGGGTCAATGCTCCTGCCAGCAGGAAGCTGCCTGCAGTATAAATCGGGTTTCTCTTTTTCATCGGTGATCCTCCTTGCTGTGTTGGTTGTGATCCGCTCGGGGCGAAGCAGACGGTTGTTTTTCCTCTACCCATACATAAAGCCCATGCCGGAATGCTTCTTCCGTTATCGGCTCCAGCAGAAAGTAGTCTACGCGCAGCCGGAACGCATGCAGGGAAAAATCCAGCTCGCTGCACCATATAATGCGTGTTTCCGGGAAAAGCGCCCGCAGGTGCTCCACTGCATTCAGCCCATCCACGCCCGGAAGGGAAATTACAGCGTTGGTCGGCGCATTTTTGCGCGCGACCTCAAAGAATACCTCCTGCCCGCGGTAGCAGTCCACCCTGGGAAACAGACCGCGCTCTGCGCAGAACCGTGAAAGCTGTTCTCTGTAAAAGGTCTCCTGCGTTTCGCTCTTTGTCAGCACGGCAATGTGGTACATAGCGCTCCGCCTCCTTTCTGCCGTCGTCGACTGTTTCTGCTTTCAGTATACGGAACGGTGCAGGCTTTTCAAGCCTTTTGGCACGAAAGCCCCAATTCCGGCACGAAATCGGTTTTTTCCGCCGTGCCGGAGTCGGACAGTTGTGGTATAATTAACATAGAATCTTTTCCAAAGGAGCCAGTCCGGCATGAGAATAGCAATTGTGGATGATCTTGAGACCGAGCGCGCGCAGCTGAAAACGCGCCTTGCACGGCAGCTGCGCCTGCACGGCACCGAGGCGGAACTATTGGAATTTGAAAGCGGCGAGAGCTTTCTCGCCGCAGAAAAAGAGCAGCGCTTTACCGCCGCGTTTCTGGATATTTACATGCACGGGATGAGCGGTATGGACGCTGCAAAGGAGCTGCGCAAAACGGACGCAGACTGCCTTCTGGTTTTTACCACGACCTCAACCGACCACGCGCTGGAGGGCTTTCAGGTCCGTGCGCTCCACTATCTCGTGAAACCCTTTTCCGAGGAGGAGCTTTCCGCCCTGCTTGCCGAGATGCTTGCAAGACTCCCCCGCCCCGAGCCGGTCCTGACGGTGAAGGTCAGCGGCAGTGATGTCCGTCTTTGCTACCGGGATATTATCTCGGCAGAGCATTTTGCACATCTGATCAACATCCGCACGACTGCCCTGAAAACGCTGGTCACCCGCCAGAGCTTTAAGGTGTTCACCGAGCCTCTGAAAAAAGATCCCCGCTTTTTCGTCTGCGGCAGAGGCATGATCGTCAATTTAGAGCACGCCGCGGATTTTCGGGACGGTGCCTTCTGCATGACAGACGGCAGCAGCGTCTATGTCAGTCAGGAGCTTTTGAAGCCTGCCCGGCAGGCGTTTATGGAATTTCTGCTGCAAAGGGAGCGTATGAAATGAAGGATATTCTGCGTCCGATTTTGGAGCTTCTCGTCGTACTCCCCGGCCTTTTGCTTGGATATTTCCCTGTAAAAACCTATCTGAAGCAGTCCCCCGGAAGGCTGGCCGCCTGGCTTTTTCCCTTGATGGCGTGCCTGTGCATCGGCAGCGGGCTTGCCTGCTATCGGCTTCATGCTTCCACGGTCTTTGCCCTTGCGGGGGTCGCGCTGGCTGCGATCTGCCTGTATACCGGAACGCTTACCATATCCCTCTGGAAATCCGGCACGATTGCGCTGTCCGTCTGCGCGGTGTTCGCGTGCGTGAACAGCCTGTCCCGTGCCGTCAGCGCCGCGATCATCCGGAATCTGCAGCAGCCGCCGGACGGACCGTGGCTCTGCCTGGGCGCCTGCGTGTTCTATAACGCCGTTTGCTGGGTCATCGTGCTGGCCGCGTATTATCCTGCGACACATGCGGTGCGCGCAATGGTCGAGGACGACAATTTTGCGCAGACCTGGTATGTGTTCTGGGTCCTGCCGCTGGCGTTCATCCTTTTGAACCTTTTCATGATCCCGCGCTATCAGTCAACGCTCCAGACAGGGCGCGTACTGCAGGGCTATATTGTGCTGAGCAGCGCACTTCTGGTCTTTATGTTCTGCTTCAATGCGGTTTTCCTGCTGATGGCAACCAGCCTCAACCGCAATGCGAAGCTGCAGCAGGAAAACCAGTTTCTTTCGATGCAGCAGCAGCGCTATGAAAACCTCAGGACCGCCATCGAGGAGGCGCGGCAGGCACGGCACGATATGCGCCACCAGTTAAATCAGATTTCTGCGCTGGCCGAGGCGGGTGACCTGGAGAACCTGAAAAGCTACCTTGCAAAGACCGTCTCCCGCATCCCGAATCTTGATATGTGCTTCTGTGAAAACCGTGCGGCTGACAGTGTTGTCGGCTATTACTGCGCCATGGCAAAGCGCGATGAGATCCCCTTCCGCGCCAGACTCGACCTGCCGGAAACACTGCCGATTGACGAGATGGATATGTGTCTCGTGCTTTCCAACCTGCTGGAAAATGCGCTGGAGGCAAGCCTTCGCACCGCACCGGGCAGGCGGCAGATCGAATTGACCGCTTGTGTTCACGCCGACCGGATTCTGCTGATCGAGGTTGAAAATGCGTTTGACGGCGAGATCAACGAAAAGAACGGCGTTTTCCGCTCCTCCAAGCGGAGCGAAAACGGGATCGGTATCCAGTCCGTCACCCATATTGCGGAGAAAACCGGCGGCACCAGTACCTTTACCCATCAGAACGGCACCTTCTCCGCCAAAGTCATGCTCTGCGGGTAAGAGAATGACTGTCCAAAAATTGCATTCCTGCCTTATTGCCTATGTAGGGGCGACCATTGGTCGCCCGCCAACTTACCGCGGCAACGCATTTTCCGGGACAGTTTCCTGCAAGGCAAACGGGCACGGGCGAGCAATGCTCGCCCCTACAGGAGTTTTTCGACAGTCTGAGGCGGTCAGACCGCCGGCATTGCAGGAACGGCGCAGGAATGCCACCTCCCACAAAAAAACAGGCGCAGCAGGTCTGAACCTGCTGCGCCTGTTTCAGTTTGTCAAAGAACCCCAACCCATTCTTTGACAAGCTGACTGATATTGTCAATATCAGTTGCCAGATAAAACGCAAAGAGTAACCACATCATGCAGCCATTGTCTGAGCCGCATAAAATCTGTTGCGCCTCGCCATGGGTGGTAAGCCGCCATTGGCGGAGCGAATACGGCGATTGTTCCCATATCAGCCTTGAATCCCCTGCGCCTGCTGCGGCTCATTCGGATTTTTGCAGTCAATCGCAGCTTATTTGCGGCTGTTCTTTTTGTGAATCACGAAAACAGCAGCCATTGCAATGCCGCTGACAATCAGCATCACAAGCCACAACAAAGGATTGGCAGCGTCACCGGTAGCCGGAATCGGGGCAGCAGGCTGCACCGTAGGCTGTGCAGTCGGCTGTACAGTCGGCTGCGGCTGCGCTGCAGACTGCGGTGCGGCAGTTTCCTGCGGCGTTGTGGTTTGGATCGGTTTTGCCTGGGCCGTGAACTTTGCCATGACCTCCACATTGCCATCCGGCATGGTGAACTTTCCGTCCTTGATGGTCACACTGCCGCTGATGACTTGCCACTCTCGGAAGTGATAGCCCGCATTCGGCGTGGCTGTCAGGGTGATTTCTGTACCCGCTGCAGCCTTTGCGGGAGATGCGGAAGCCGTTCCGCTGCCGTCCATTTTTACAGTTACGGTATGTTCGGTGGGTGCTGGAGATGCGTCCTTTTCGAAGATTGCCTTGATCTCCACACTGCTGTCCGGCATGGTGAACCTGTCGTTCTTGATGGTCACGCCGCCGCTGATGATCTGCCACTCCTTGAAATGGAAACCGCTGTCGGGTGTAGCGCTCAGGGTGATTTCCGTACCCGCTGCAGCGGCGGCGGGAGTAGCAAAAGCTGTTCCACTGCCGTCCGTTGTTACGGTGACGGTATTAGCTGTCACCTGCCGTGCTACCAGGGCAAGCTGCTGTGCAGAGCGGTTTCCGGCACTGTCTTGCGCACGGAGATACAGGGAATCGTCGGTTTCACTTTCGTCCAGATGACCATTGACCGTAAAGCTGCCGTCGCCTGCGGCATAAACGCTTTTTTCACCATCATTGTCTCTATACAGTATCTGACTGCCTGCATCTGCCGTACCTGTGATTTCATACTCGCCTGTAGCCTTGTCAGCATAGAATATCGGTGCAGAAAGGGTCAGAACAGGGGCAGTCTTATCCATGCTCACCAGCAGGAACACACGGGTCACGTCCTGGCCCTTCACACCGTTTACACGGAGCATCAGCGTACCGGTAAAGTCGGGGATGGCAAAGGTATTCGTTCCGTCCGATGTGAGGGGCGCATCGGTATCCATGCGTGTGACCGTAATACTGTCGGCATCCGCGCAGGTCACGGCAAGAGAATTGCTGCCGCCGCCCACATAGGCATGGTACACGCCGTTTTCGTCCGGCGCACAGGCTGCGCCGTTCACAGCAAGGGCAAGGCTCAGCGGCGTGTATTCCGGCAGATATTCACCGGAGGATTCGGTTTCTGCGCTGTAATACTTTGCGCCGTCCTCCGGCTCTGTGTAGGCGCTTACACCGACCTTGTAGGTTTGGTTTGCCGTCAGATTTTTGGATTCCGCCGTTTCCTCGCCGCCCACGGTCAGTGCCATATCAATGGCAGTGGTGTCCTTGTCAAGGTCATAGCCAAAGCCGGTATCGACCCAGTTACCGCTCTGTTCCTGATAAATCGTCACGCGGTAACCGTCGGCGTTATCCACCTGCTGCCATGCGGCGCGCATGACCTCGTTGCCGGTGAATTTCAGCGTCACACCGGTGGGGGCGCTCGGCCGGTAGGGGTTGTTGTTGGTGTAGGTAACCGTGTCGGCAAACTGCTGGCTGTCGATGGCGGCAAGGACGGTCACGTCTTTGGCACTTCCGTCTTCCGCGTTGACCGTGGTGGTCTTTTCCGTCATCAGGAAGGAGGATACATAGTATTCGCCCGTCGGCATCAGCGTTCCCTCTGTGGGGATGCTGACCGTATTGATTTGGGCGGTGTCTACGGTTCGTTCGTCCACAAGATAGGTTGCCTCGCCGGGGTTGCTGCCCAGATAGGTGCGCAGGGTGTAGGTCGTGTTCGCCGCGGGGTACTTCACCCCGCCGGTGAGCGTATTGCCGCTCTGCGTCAGATCCAGCTTTTCAAACGGTGCAACCGCAAAACCCTTTTCATCGGAAAAGCTCAGCGCGCCCGCACCGACGGTATAGCTGCCGCCCTCTTTCAGGCGCAAAACTGCCATACGGTATTGCCTGCCGTCATCCTGCGACTTTTTCATGTCCGCCATAATGGTCGCATTGATGTCCGCATTGGAATCAATGTCGCCGTCGTTGGCGATCCAATGGATGGAGATGGGCGAGCCGCCATCCTTTGCAACCGTCAAGGCGCTTTGAATCTCCGCGTCGGTGACGCTGTTGTCAAACGCCAGCACGATGTACGGCGTTTCACCCGGAGCGGCAGTGACCGGAATATTTGCCGTACTGCCGCTGTTTGCAGGCAGAGCTGTTTCCAGAGCCATCAGCATGACAGGCGCTTCCCCGCTGTCTTCCAGCGACACGCCCTGTACCAGCGGATCAACGCCTTTTGACGACCAGTCCCATTCGGGCAGGCTGCCGAACCACCTGGCTTCAATATCCCAGCCGCCGCCTCTGCGGAAATTCGTATGCACAATTTGCGGCACAAGCACCCACACGCGGGCGTCAACGATTTTTATATCCACGCCCGTCATCGCGCCGAGGTAGACGTCCACATTCTTAAACGCCTGCTTCATGCTCTCGCTGACGTTTGTGTTTGTGACCGGGAAGGTCGTCTGCCCGCCCACGATCAGATTGATGTTCGTGCTGGGGAGCTTGATACCGCTGAGAAACGGGATGCCAAGGCTGCTCGGAATATGCAGTGCGCCCCTGACAATGCTGTTGGCACCGATGCCGAGATACACGGTGTCCTTGTTTTGGTTTGCACCGCCGAACGCGCCCAGCTTGATTGCGGTATTTATGGTAAAGATGTCAAGCGTCTTGCTCGGCAGATTGAGTGCCAGCTCCTGCGAACCGCCGAAGTATATGCCCCTGTAATTCATTCCGTTATAGGTTCGTTCCTGCCCGTTGAGCCAGAGGGAATAACCGAAGCTGTCGATGATCTGCGCATTTTTCCCCAGCCCGACGATGCCGACATCCGTTGCCTTGAGGGAAATTTCACTGGGTCCCAGAACGACGTTGCCTGTACCCTCAATGAGATGCATATAGGTACCCGCCAGCGCGCCCCGCAGCTTGATGGGCGGGATGGCGAAGTAGTCGCCGTTCACGGTTTTTGCCAGATCCTTGAAGCCTGCGCCGCCGCCGTTGAGCTGCCCGACGGGAACGGGCGGGACAAGGGGGATGCCGGGGCTGGACTTGACAAAGAACCACAGCTCGTCGGGAATGAGCGAGCCGTCCTTTTTGCTGCGTTCCAGCGCCAGAGATGCCTCCGTTTCAAAGAGGTCGAATGCGTTCAGCTCCAGCTCAAAGGCATAGCGCTCCTCACCCTTGAAGGTGTTGACCTCGCCGCTGATACTGGCAAGCTCCAGCGTCATCAGCTTTGCGGTGTCAAAGCTGCCCGTGGCCTTTACGCCGTTGACCTTGAACTCGTTTTTGGCATTCAGGCCGTAGCCCAGCTTTTCCATCGAAAACTCGGCGCCGTTGAAGATGGTCCGGAAGCCGATGTCGCCGCTGAACACAAGGTTCCCCGCCGCGTCGGTTCTCGCGTTTTCCAGCTTCACCGCGGCATAGGGAATGTCCACAAAGACGATGGCATCGTTCTTTTCGGGTTCGATTTGGAACGCAAAGCCGTCCTTTGTGAGTGAGATCTGCAAATCATTCTCCGCACCGCTTTTCGGCTGGTAGAACTTGAAGCTCGGCGCGTTCAGGCTTACGCCGCTGTGCTCAACCGTGCCGTCCTTTTTGATGACAAGCTTTCCGCTGTTCTTATTCCATGTCGCTGTGACGGAGGGCGAGAGCATCGCCGCGCCGCCGGTAAAGGCAAATTCCGTGCCGTTCTTGCTCTCATAGTCGCCGCTGATGAGCGCAACGGGGTTTCCGTACCGCTTTTTCAGCGTTTCCAGCGCGGCATCGTCCGCCACATGCTCCACCGTCACGCCGCCGTTCACGGCGAACGCGGCAAGCCGCTTGGCATAGATGGCGGTATTCACCGCATCCGGCTTGGAGGGAACATTCTCCGCGCCCGCCTTGATCAGATCGTGGAAGCCCCAAAGGAAGTGGGAGTACTCCTCCGGGTCGTCGGTTTCTTCAAATGTGAAGCCGGAATAACTGTCACATTCCACCCGGGTATTCAGCGGCTTATCGCCCGGTGTTACGCTGACGGTTTGCGCCAGGGCGGCGCGAATCGGCTTGCCGCTGACGGAGGTGATGTCCTTTTCATAGTAATCCGACAGCCCTACAAAGGGATTTGCCCAAGGGTAGCCGTCCGTATACACTTCGGTGATGTAAACACCGTCCACATCGCCCCACTCGGAATACCCCTTGGGAACGGTTTTTGTGCGCAGATCCTCCACGGATGCGGTGAATACCGAGCTTTCAGTGGTGATTTGCGGGTTCTCGCCCTCCGGCACGGTGGTACGGCTCATTTTAATGGCAGGGCCGCCCGGCTTTTCCAGCGTGGAGATATGTCCCGTGGCGGTAAAGCAGTTGAACGAATAACCCCACTTAAAAGCGAAATCACGATTCCAGTCCTGGGGCATACTGTCCTTGTCGATGCAAATCTCGCTGACCGACGCCAGCACGCCCCATGTGTCATTGGACGATGCCCCGTTCTCCTTGAGCTGAACAAGCTCATAGTAGACCGTCGCCTTTGCTTTGATCAGGCTGAGGGCGGTCAGCAGAGAATACTCCACCTTGATGGCATTCGCGCTGCTGTTGGGCGTTTTGGTCACAAATTCCGCTTTTACCGGGTCTGTTACCACGCCCTCTGTCTTTTCCCTGCCCTGGTCATAGGTAATGAAGGTGCAGCGCGGCGCCTGCCCGATCAGTATGCCTTCCTCATCGGGCTTTGCCGCAGGCGCAACCGTGAGGTAGGCATAGGTCCCCCACAATTTGCGAAACGTCATATGGATGTACTCGTTTTGCAGGGAAAGCGAGCCGTCGTCCAGCGTGACGGTTTTTACCGTTCCTTCGGACGGAAAAATGTCCCCCGAAAAAGCCAGCACCTGCATGGGCAGCGCGCCGAGCAGCAGGCAAAGGCTCAAAAGCAGGGATAGAAATTTTTTCATGTTGCGTCCTCCTCGTGTTTTCGTTTTTGCTTTTCCCGTTCATGCAGCCGCATACAAACGACTGTCAGCACAACGGCTGCCGCGAACGCCGCAACGCCCACCAGCACATAGCCGCCCGCATCCTCCCGCAGCAGCATCGCACCGAAGCCGCCCCAGGCAGCGGTTTGTCCCTGCCCGACGACCCTGTCCGCTGTCTGCAGCAGCGCCGCAAACAGCAGCATACATACAGTGCTCAGCCTGCCGATGCCGCGTTTCTGCCTTCGTCGGGTGTTTTTGCGTATCTGCCTTTTGACAAGCTCGACCCTTCTTGCGGTATCATACATATCGTCGGGAACCTCCTCTCCTGCTTGCGGAAACTTTGGGTAAAAGTCCTTTCACCTATATAGGTACAAAAATTCGGGAAAACTCTCACCCAAAATGCAAAATTTTACAAAAAAAGTAAGAGCCGCCCAAAGGCGGCCCCCAAGAAGCGGATATTCGGTTATTCTTTCCGTGACATGCGAATTGCAAACAGCTTTCCCGCCGTTACCAGCAGCACCGGCAGGGCGTAGGCGATGTACTGCGCTGCGCCGCCGTAGGCAATCAGCAGGTTGTAGATGGCGTGCAGGGTGATCGCCGCGCCCAGCAGCCCGCAGGCTCCGGCAATCTTCAGCCATGTCCGCTGCCATGTGTAGGCAAGCCCGGCGCCCACGATGATGCCGCACAAAACGTGCATGGCGCCCGTACCGAAGCCCCGGAAAAAGATGAACGAGAACCGGTCAGCGCCGTTCTGGATGAGATAGCACACATTTTCAAAGGTGGCGAAGGCGAGCGCGACTGTAACAGCGGCGGATTTGATTTTCCCGCTCTCCGGCTCAAACACCAGCAAGTAGAATGCCAGCGGCAGCAGCTTCATGATTTCCTCCACCACCGGCGCGATCTCCGCCGTGGCAGCAAGGGCGTCTGCCTGATAGACCGCCGCGAGAAAGGTGTTGATGTAGGCGGAAAGCAAACACACGCCCATCCCGGCAATGCAGAGCAGGAGGAAGCGGAGCTGCCGTTTCCCCATGCACAGGGCAGCCACCAGCAGCGGAGACACCATGCAGAGGAAGATATTCTCGATGTAGGTCATTCTTCCACCGCCTTTCTCACGGCGGGCAGCAGCCCCAACAAGGCAAGAGTCAGGAGCAAATCACACCAGAAGGCGGGGCTTGCGGGAGAGGCAGCCGACCAGAAGCAGCCCACCGTCCAGAGCAGATATTCCGCGCCGACATAACACAGCACGCCGATATGGAAACAGCGGATATTCCGCGCGGCGCCTGTCCGGGTGTCCGCATAAAACAGCCCCCGGAGAGCGCAGAAGGACAACCAGATCATCATGCCGCACCAAATCAGGTTGGAGAGGACATCCCCGTATGTGCAGTAGAACACCAGCAACGGCACGCCGACCAATGGGGCGAGCCACGCTTTTTTGCAGCGGAAGCCGCATTCCCCTGAATCGGTCAGCGTGACCTGCAAGATTCGCAGAAAAATCACGCTGGCGACCCAGCCGAACTCCGACACATAAAAGACTCGCGGCGTGGTATCGAACAGCAGCAGATACAGCGTCCAGTAGAGTGACCCCAATGCAAAGCAGCCGTAGAAGCAAAGCAGTAAAAAATACGCCTGTCTGCGGCTTTTTTGCCATGCAATGCCCGAAAGCAGCGCACCGATGCAGGTGGTCAACAGTTGCAGCAGGTTTTCAATCAGCTCCATGCCGCCCCTCGCCTTCCCTGTCCTGATCGTCCTGACTGTCCTCCCGGTTCATCTGCCGGAGCCGGAAGCACAGGACGGTCACACACACGCCCAGGAGAAAGGACAAAAGCCCGATGACAATGTATCCGAGTGCCGCGCCGCCGCCATACATACTGGCGGCGGTTTCATAGCCTGCGTAGTCGCCGGGGCGGATTCCCGCGACCATACCGGGCATGGCAAAGGACACGCCCACGATCAGCACAAGGCACGCCGCCGCAGCCGAAAACATAGTGATTTTGCTGCGCCGCAGCCGTTTTTCCCGCTGTCTTGCGGCGATGCGCCGCTTTGTTTCCGCAAAGCGTTCTTCATGGCTCCGCATTTGTGATTCCCTCCCGTTCCAGCAGCTTGCGCAGGCTCTCTTTGCCGCGATACACCAGATTGGTGATTTGTTTCACCGTTTTTCCCGTGACCTCCGCCGCCTGCGCGTAGCTCATACCCTCAAAATAGGTCAGATACAGAACCTCCCGATAGTCCGGGTTCATTTCATCCATGCAGCAATGCAGGATGCGGTTGCGCTCCGCTGTCCCGATGACTTCCTCCGCCAGCAGCCGCCCGTCCGGCTCATCGGTCAGCGCCTCCAGACTGAACATCATCTTTCGTTTGCTTTTATGGCGCAGCGCCATGTGCCGCGCCGCCTTATACAGATACGCCTTGAAACCGCCATCCCTGATGCGGGGCTTTTTTGTGAACAGATAGGCGAACACATCCAGCATCAGCTCCTCCGCTTCGTGAATGTCGTGCAGATAGCCGTCAAGGTACAGGGTCAACGGATCGCCGTATTTTTCCATCAGAGCCTCCAGCCCCGCGTCGTCACCGTTTAAATATTGGCGGTAAAAATCCCCGTCGCAGACCATATTGTTCACTTCCTTTTAGGGGAGTAATCTCCCCTAACACCATTCCCATCGCACATCCGAACGGATCATACGCAACACAATATATTATAAATGAATATCCGAAGAAATACAATTCCTTCTGGCTTAAGCCAAAAAAGGAAAACGCACGGACACCTGCGATTCCCATGGAAAAAATTGCTTTATTTTTCGACTCGTTTGCAGTAGCTTGCTTCAGATAAATTTCTTCTGCAGCAAAGCCCTTGACCCCTTCTGACGCTGTGCGCCACCTCCCCCGTATCGGGGGAGTCTGTCTCGCAGAGGAAGGTTTTTCGACACGCTGGGAAGATATTATGTCATGATGTCATAATATCTCTTTTAATATGAAGAAAAAAGGACAAAAAAGAATTATAAATATTGTAAAACAGGACAAAACAAGATATAATAAGTATAGAAAACCGGACAAAATTATTTTTTCCGGAGGGAGGCATCAGACATGGAAACAAACCGCAAAACGATTTTACAGCGCACCACCGCCAAAAAGATACAGGCGTTTTTAGAGGGCGAAGCTCGCAAGGCGCTGCTTGTCACAGGGGCGCGGCAGGTCGGTAAAACAACGCTGATCCGCCAGCTGGGACAGGAAGCCTTCCCGAATTTTGTGGAACTGAATTTTTTGGAAAACACAGCCGCGCGGCAGCTGTTTGAAACAGCCACCGACAGCAGCGATTTCCTGCTGCGGCTCTCTGCGCTGGTGGGGGAAAAGCTGGTTCCCGGCAAGACGCTTATCTTTTTGGATGAGGTGCAGGAGTGCAAGGAGATCGTGACCGCCATCAAGTTTTTGGTGGAGGAGGGCAGCTACCGCTATATTTTAAGCGGGTCGCTGCTAGGCGTGGAGCTTAAAGACATCCGCAGCGCGCCGGTCGGCTATCTGGATGTACTGGAAATGTTCCCGATGGATATAGAGGAATTTGCCCGTGCCAACGGCGTGTCGGATCGCATCCTTGACCACCTGCGCAGCTGCTATGACAAAAAGCAGGAAGTTGACCCGCTGGTGCATCAGAAGATGATGGAGCTTTTCCGCCTGTACTTGATCGTGGGTGGTATGCCGGCGGCTGTGGCTTGCTACCTGCAAACGCATAATCTGTATGAAGTCGCCCAGATGCAGCAGTCCATTCTGACGCTGTACAAAAAGGATATTGCCCGCTATGATCCGAAGGAAAAACTGTATCTCGAAGATATTTTTGACCTGATCCCCAGCGAGCTGAACGCCAAGAACAAGCGGTTTATTTTAAAGGACCTGCATCAGGATTTCAAGCTGAGCCGTTACCACAACAGCTTTTTGTGGCTGGCCAACGCCGGTGTTGCGCTGCCGACCTACAACGTGGAAGAACCGACGCTGCCGCTGCGGCTGAACCGGCAGAGCAACCTGTTCAAGCTGTTTCTCTGCGATGTGGGGCTGCTGGCGGCCACCTACGCCAACGGCATCCAGCTGGCACTGCTGAACGGCGAGAAGAACATCAGCTTCGGCGCGGTGTTTGAGAACGCCGCCGCGCAGGAGCTGGCCGCCCACGGCTATGCACTGTACTACTTCAACAGCAAAAAGCAGGGAGAACTGGACTTCGTTATCGAGCACGAGGGAAATGTGCTGCCCATCGAGATCAAGAGCGGCAAGGATTACACCCGCCACAATGCGCTTTCCGGCGTGATGGCAAACCCGGACTACCACATCCCGGCTGCGTTTGTCTTCCACGGCGGGAACGTGAGCGTGAAGGAGAAGATCACCTATTACCCCATCTATATGATGATGTTCCTGCGTGAGCCGGAACTGGCGCAGGATTTGACCTATACCCCGGATTTCGGGGTGCTGATGGGGTAAACGATAGTACGGTATATCGATGGTTTGCAGGAGATAGTATGACATCATGTCATACTATCTCCCCCGTGCAGCAAAAGGACGTTTACAATGGCAGACTGTCGAAAAACTCCTGTAGGGGCGGCATTGCTCGCCCGTGCCCGTTTGCCTTGTAAGAAAGCCATCCCGGAAAGCGCGTTGCTGCGCCAAGCTGGCGGGCGACCAATGGTCGCCCCTACATTCTCTATATAGCAAAGTCGATGCTTTTTGACACGCTGACCAAAAGACTTCGCGGTTGCGAAGGCTTTTGGGGAGAGTTCTTTGACAAACTGAAACAGCAGGAACTGTCCGGACAGTTCCTGCTGTTTTTATGGGGTCGGCCTGTGGGGGTGGTCGTCCCAAAGCCCCTTGGGCGGTTCCGTCAATACCGGAAATCCATCGGGTTGGAGGTACAGGACCCAGACAGATTATTGGTAGAGGATCTCGCCGGTGGGCGTGAAGAAGTCATTGGTAGGTTCGGCGCTGTGGTTGTAGATGTATCCATAGACGCACTGGGCGCTGTCCATGACAAAGCGGCCATCGTCGGTGCGGGTGTAGGTGATCTGGTATCCCACATCCTCCTGCGCGACGGCAAAGAAGGAGGGGAGACCGTCCTCGTTGAATTCAATATAAACAGCGCAGTCGGTGCAGGCGCTCAGAGCATCGGGGGTCCCGTCATCTTTGAGAGTCAGGTCGGTGACCTCCAGCACATAGGGCGAGCCTTCCAGCGTGGCAGCCTGCGCGGCGTCAAAGCTCGCGGAGGCCTTTCCGTCTGTATAGTCAAAATTGATGTCGTAATCCTGGGAAAAGTCGTCGTAGATACCCAGCGTGATGTGGCTCAGGCGGCCATCTTCATCGTAGAGAAAATCGCCGTTGGCGCCGCCAAGGCCGGTGGTAAAGCGGAATTCCCGCAGGCTCTCGGTCTTTTCTTCGGTGGTATCGCTCTGCGGGGCCGGCGTTTCTTCGGGGGTGGCTTCCGGCGTGGTCTCCGGGGCGGTCTTTTCGACAACGGGGACAACGGGCGCACTCTCAGCGGGGGTGGTGTCTTCCACCGGGGCCGCGCCGCAGCCGACCAGCAGGGTGAAGGAAGCGAGGGCGGAAAGGATCAGGGCGGACAGTTTACGGAAGTTTTTCATGGTATATTCTCCTCTTACTAAGTTGTGTTTTGTTTTTCCTTACATCTACCCTATAGGGGCGCCGGGAGGAGAAGTTAAAGGAACGGGAAAAAAATAAAAGAAAAAAAGAGGGCTGCTGCCCACTGCGGCAGCGGCCCTCTTTGGGAATATGCGGTTACTTGGCGATAGCGGCCAGATAGGCAGCTTCATTCGCGGCGATCTGCTTCTGGAACGCAGCAACAGCGGCGGCGTAGGCGGCTTCGCGGGCATCTGCGGCGGCCTGGGCCTGCTTTGCGTTGGCGTAGCGGGTCTCGGGGGCGGCAGCCTTGTTGGCGACGGGCGCGATAGCACCACTGCCGACGTAGCCCTTGACGCCCTTGGCGCTCACAACGGTGGTCGTCTCATTGCCGCAGGTATCGCAGACATAGACGTTGCCCTTGCGGGTCCAGTTGTGGTAGCCGCACTTCTGGCAGGTGGTGTACTCGATGCCCCAGGTGCCGTTGGCCTTGGCCTCGTCGATCTCCCGCTGCTGGGCCGTACGGGTGTCAACGGGGGCGGTGCTCACCGCTGCAGCGGCAGACGGTGCGCCGGTTGCGGCGGGCGTTTCGGCAGCCTTGTTGTCGGTGCTCGGCGTATCGACGCTGGGCGTGTCGGGCGCGGCGCTGCCGTCGGTGACGGTGACAGTCGCCGCGGCGATCTTGGCAAAGCTGCGGTCCGTCAGGGTCACGGTGCAGGTGCCGGGCATCATGGCCTCATAGGTGATCGTGCTAACGCCGTTCGCTGTCTCGTAGCCGACCTGCTTGAGCACGCCCTCCTTGTCGGCCATGCTGGGGCCGTAGGCAATGTACTCGCTGCTCAGGTTCCAGTCGTACATGCCGCCGGCAGGGACCGACATCGTCCAGGTCTCACCCACGCTGATGGAGGCGGAATCCAGCTTGTAGTCCACGGCGGGCTCGGCGGCAAAAGCGCCGACAGCCATCACACAGGTCATGGCCAGCGTGGCGGCCATAGCGGTCAGTTTTTTCAGAAACGAAGTCTTTTTCATAACACATTCTCCTTTTTGTGACAGATAGATTTTTTCTTTGCAGGGAAACATCCGATAGGTTTGCTGCCTCCTTACACCATGACTATAGGGAGGCGGGCTTGTAAAGTTAAAATAAAAGTGCAGATTTTTTTCGCAAAGGTGGTTGCCTACTTTATATATACGCTTGACCGGATTCTGCAAAGTCTGCTATACTCTCTATTGCTGCCCTTCCCCAAATCTGGCAACAGAAAGGGGGTGGCCTTAGTGGACATAACCATAACCGGTTTCCTTGTGTCTGTCGCAGCAAGTGTAGTTGCCTACTACGTTTGCAAGTGGCTTGACAGTCACGGTAAGGGCAAGTAAGCACAAAAAGACCCCCAGTAGAGAGCCTACCTCTACTGGGGGTCACTTTTTTGCGTGGTCTTAGCGGCAATTCCATAACCGGTTTCCTTGCCTACCTATAGTATATGCCGATACAAGGAAAAAGTCAACGCCGCATATTCATGATTTTTTGCTTTCCCTTTAACTTCCCCGCCTGCCGACCCTATAGCCTTTGTGTAAGAAAACAAAACCCAAACACAAAGGAGAAAAAAGCATGAAAAAGATCACTGTAAATAAAACTCGTATCCTCACTGCGGCGGCTGCGCTGGTGGCTGTGTTCAGCCTGGCGGGGTGCGGCAGCAATGCCGTGCAGGAGGTCCCGCAGCCTGCCGGGACCTCCCGCGCGGAGGAAGCCACCCCCGAGACCGCGGCGCCGGAGGTCTCGGCCACCCCGACCCCCACGCCGGAGCCGACGCCCGCTGTGGTCGTGCCCACCAGCGTGACGCTGGAGCAGGAGGGCGGCATCCTGAACAACGGCATGACCTGGACGCTGCACGCGACGGTCCTGCCGGAGGACGCCGCCGATAAGACCCTCACATGGACCTCCGCCGATGAGAGCGTCGCCACCATCGACGACAGCGGCGTCATTACGACCCACGCGCCCGGGCAGACCACCATCACGGCGGCCAGCACGGCGGGCGGCGTGTCCACCACCTACAACCTCGTTGTGCAGGAGGTCGTCAAGTGCAGCTACTGCGGCGGCACGGGGCATACGTCTGATACCTGCGCCGTAAAGAAAACGGCGGAGCAGCAGGCCGCCGCCGTGGTCGCCCAGCAGCAGGCCGCGGCCCAGGCTGCGGAGCAGACTGGCGCTGCGCAGGCGGCTGAACAGCCCGCCGCCGAATCCGCCCAGCCCGCGGACCCGGGCTATGCTGTGACCGCTAAGGGAGACCGCATCTACCCCGAAGGTTCGCCCGACATTCCCGAAGGCGGTGTTGTCCAGCGCCCGGACGGCTCGTTCTACGTCAAAGGCCCGCGCAACGTGATCTTCGGCTACGAGGAAGGGGAACCGGACCCCAATATGCCCCCATGGACCGGTGACTGTGTGTTCTGCGGGGACTTCGGCCACGATGTCTACCACTGCCCGATCCTGGACGAGCAGGAAAACCCCGATGCGTTCCTGATTGACAATTAAAAGGAACCTGCAGAATTTTTCTGAAAAATTTTCAGATTCTCTTTAACTTTCCCGCACACCGTCCCTATAGGGTAGATGTAAGGACAAACAAACAAAAACTAAGGAGGAAAATCCTATGATCACCATCAACAATAAATCCCGTTACTTCTCCGCTTCCGAGGATATGTTCCCTACGATGGAGCGCAACTTCGCATGGCTGTTCGGTATGCAGACCCCCGAGCAGGGCTGGAAGGCCGCCATGGCCAAGGCCATCTACCGCAGCGCCCGCGCCAGTTCAGCGGAGGAATGGCAGTACGGCTTCCCAATCGGGGATGACGGCGAGCCGATGCTCATCGAGGATGACTTCCTGGCCGACCTGATGGCGGCTTACCTGGAAAAGCTCCCCGACGTGGCCCCGCAGGCCCACTCCTTCGAGGAGCGCCAGGCCGTCATGAAGCGGCTTCTCCCGCTCAAGCACACAGAGGAGTTCTACCGGAGACGCTGCGACAACGTGTTCAATGAAAACCCCGATGAATTCACCCTGGATGATTACATCCGGAGCATCCAGCGGCAAGCTCGTGAAGAATTGATCACTCGTTTCGGCCCCGGCGACAGCGGGCTGGACTGTTACTTCCAAACCTTGTTCCGCAAGATCAACCGCATCGGTGCGGAGCGGTTCAGCCGCGAGGCCGAGCTGCTGGCTGATCTTGCCGTGAACGACATCACGGCGGAGGCCCGCAGCCTCTACAACCCCTGGTCCTACTACTGTCAGGCCGCCTTCCGCGACCTGGCCTGGGCCTGAACAAACCTCTACTTCTGAAAGGAGAAATTATTATGGAATGTAATACATTTGAAGAACTTCTCTACCGCGACCTCCTCATCTCCGACAGCATGGAAAAGAACACCTTAAAAGAATTTCCCTCTGAGGAGCGCAAGGTGCTCATGCAGCTCCTTTTCCCCCTCAAAGACAGAGAGAGGTTTTGCTACCTCTACCAGGACATGACCCTGGAACAGTACACCGCCAAGGTCGTCACAAAGGCACGGGATATTCTGGATTCCGACATATTCCCCTATGGCAGCGAGATCTGGCTGCGGTTGGAGGATCTCGCCGAGATCGACAATATCTCCGCCGAGGCGGCGGAGCTCTACGGGGCGTGGAAGGACGCAGAGGCCCGGCACAACGCCCACAAGGACGAGGAGGGTTGGTTTTGAAAAATACATTTGTTCCTTTGGACAAGCAGTCCAAAAAGGCGCAGCGCGCCGCCGTGCGGGCCAACCGCGCACTGTGGCAGGGCGTCAAGCTCTGCCCGCGCATCATGCGCAAAAAGACCGATTACCGCCGCAAGGGGCGGCGGGTGGATGCCCTGGACACTTAAAAAAGTTGTGCAGCATCCGCATTTTAGTGTATAATGAAGTAAACTGCCCCGCGCAGGGGGCTTGCTTACAGGGAGATGATCCTATCAACGCTAAAGTTTCAGCCGCCTACGCCTGCGGGCGGCACCATACATTGACAGGGACACCCTGCCAGGACCGCACAGCCGGCTTTGTGCGCGGCGCCCTGGCGGGGGTCGTGCTCTGCGACGGCGCGGGCAGCTGTGCCCACAGTGAGAGGGCTGCGCAGCGTTTGATGGAGTGGATTCCCGATTACCTGCAGATCACGTTTGATACGCTCTGCGCCCTGCCGCCGGAGGAAGCCGCCGCCACGATGGCCGCGGCGGGTCAGGCGGCGCTGGAGGTGCTGGGCATGCCGCCGGAGGAATGCTACTGCACGCTGCTGTTTTATGCCGCCCATGCGGACGGACGCTGGCTTTGCGGGCATATCGGCGATGGCTACATCTTCCGTATCCGGCAGGACACTGCCGTAGTGTTTTCGGCACCGGAGAACGGCCATGCCATCAACGAAACGTATTTCCTGTCCGAACCGGGCGCCGCGCAGCATCTGCGCATCCGCAGCGGGGAGCTGCACGAGCCCTACGCCGTGCTGCTGACCAGCGACGGCGGCGGCGATACCCTGTTTGACAGACAGCAGCAGCAGCCCGCCCCCGCCGTGGAGCGCCTGTGTGACTGGCTGACAGAGAACGATGAAAAGACCGTTACGGAAGCCTTGGCGCATGTTATAAAGGAAAAAATGATCCCGGCCACAGAGGATGACGTCAGTGTAGCGATCCTGTATTGCGGCGAGGATGAATAACAAACGAGCAGCAAAGCGAAAAAACGCTTTGCTGCTCGTTTTATTTCTGTATCGGAAAAGCCTCTTGCATGGCAAATCAGCACGGGCGGGCCGTGCTCGCCCCTGCAGGATCACTTCTGCAGCTGCTTTGAGATTTCCTGCAATATTTTTGCGTACCGGCGGCGCTGGTAGCTCACGGCTGCCGCGGTCACATGCTGGTAAGCGGCCACGCTGCTGTCCTGCAGCGGGTGGGTCGGCGTTATATCCAGCAGTGCCCGCAGGCGTTCCGGTTTGTTCGGCTCAAACAGGTAATGTATGTAGCCTTTTACAAGGATCTGCTCCCACAGCAGCGCCTCCTGCTTTTCCAGCAGGGCGCAGTACCGCTCCGGCGGCAGCTCCGGCTTGTCGGTGCACAGGGGGCCGAGCACATCGGTGGTAAAGAAAAGCCGCGGGTATTCCTTTACATCCTTGCTGGCAAACATGGCGATAGCGCGCAGCGCCTCGGTTGTGCGCTCCAGATGCTCCTGCATATTCTCCTGGTTCGGGTCGGCCATATCAAAGCCCGGGCCGTCGTCTCTGTCATCGCCCGGGTCATTCAGGGAGACTGTGCGCCGCGCGGCGGTAGCGTTGCGTCCGATAGATTTCAAGGCATCCGCATCCACATCCAGAATGTCGGCAGCGCGATCATAGAAGGCGTCCGACAGCTCGGACGGGTCAATGCCCTGCTTATCGCACAGCTCGCACAGACGCTTCCAAAGGCGCGCCTCCCCGCGGTTCAGGCGGATGTCGCCCTGCTCGCGCATGGACTGCCTGTTCATGGCTTCGTGCATGGCATTGGCATAGATCGTATCAAAATAGGCCATAAACTCCTTGCCGGAGCCTGCGTCGTACTTAGAGACCGCCTTGCGCATCGCCTCGGTAAAGGTCAGCGTGTCCAGCTTGTTGCGCAGCTTGCTGCGGCGGGTGTAGCGCGCATCCAGCATGGCATCCTCGTCCTGCTTCAAAAGCCCAGTATCATACGCGGCATTGTTCAGTCGATTTTCCAGCTTCTGCAGGAACTCCTTAAACTCAAACACGAGCAGATACAGGCTCTGCCACTCTCGGTTATGCTGCAGACGCTCCTCCGGCGGGTACTGCCAGATCGGGTGCTTCTCGATCTGGCGGCGCAGAGCGGCCTGCTTTTCGCTGTCTTTTGCGTAATCCGCCATGGCTTACACCTCCCGGTCGGGGTGGAGCATCAGCTTGATAAAGGCCTTCTTGTCGGTCAGCTCGGCGTCGGCGGCCATGTCAATGATGCCGTCCAGCGTGAACAGTGTGCTGATGTCATATTGGCGCGCCGCCTTGACCTGACCGTTTTCCCGCGTCAGCTCGCGGTAATAGATGCCGCAGACCTCGGTGTCGTCCAAAATTTTCTCGGCATAATGCAGGGCCGAGGACAGCACCAGAGGATACGTCTTGGTGCCGAACGTTGCGTCGGCGTAATAGCAGGCGTCGCCCTCCATCGCGTCGGTCAGCGCCTCAAACAGGGTCAGCAGACCGTCGCGCTGCTGGTTTTCCGGCGTTGTCAGGTCTACGAGGGTGTAGGGCTTGCCCAGGCTGTCCAGCTCGCGGCGGAAAACCTCCAGGTTCTCACTGCGAGGGCTGTTGACTTGGCGCACAGCGATGACCTTGATCTCATCCCCGTCGTGAGCCGTATCGGCCAGGATCGGGGTAATGGGGTAGCAGGTGGGCTGTGTGGTGGTCTGGGTGTAGTTGACCGGCTCGGCTGCGTAGGGGGTGATGGCAAAGTTGCTGTCCAGCGGGATCGCTGTGATATAGATACGTTTCATAGAAAGTCGGGTCCTTTCCTGCCGCGGCGGGCGGCATTTCCTGTGTATAGTATAGCAAATTCTGGCGGGGGATTCAACGTCCCTGCGGGTGTGGTTTTAGAGACGCTCGGTCTGTTTTTTGGCTTTGTGCCGTGCGGCAAGGGCCGCCGCGACCAGAACCAGTCCGATGCCCATCAGGGCACAGATGGCAGCCGCGTAGACCGCCATCAGGAGGTAGCTGATAGGGTTCTGTGCCACAGGCAGGTGCAAAACCCTTGTGGTGGCGGCTGCCAGCAGTGTGATAGCCCCTGCAACGAGGAAGCACACCGCGTGTACCCTGCACAGGGCGGCAATTTTCGGATGTGCCTGCATCATGCCTTTTGTGCTGCGGTTGGGGGTGTTATCGGCGCGGTTGTAGCATTTCAGCAAAATCTTCTGTGTGGCCGACGGCAGTGCGATTGCAATAACGCCGACATACAGGGCCACCACCATGGCGACGATGACAAGGAGCCCGCCCAGCGCACTGCCGTCCTGCGGCATGGAAAGTCCCATAATGGCAGCATCGATCTCGGATTTATGATTGCGGTAGTAATCGTAGTTATTCATCTGTGTTTCCTCCTGAAAGTTGTTTTTGTTGTCTTTCCTTACACTTCGGCAATAGGGAACGGCAGGCGGGAAGTTAAAGTAAAAAACAAAAAACTTTTTTGTTTTTTTGTTTGAAAAAACGCCTTTTGCGCCCCTATAGACAGAGTGACCCGACAAGAACACCAAAAGCAGGACAAAATCACAAAAAACCTCTGCGAATCCACCGAAAAAATGTGAAAAGGTCTTGAAATGAGGGGTATAGGTAGGGTTATAATGAGACTATCAAATGAATCGGAAAGGACGCGCACTATGTTTAAGTATGAAGATATGGATTTTCAGTCTTTGACAACCTCTTTGGATATTGAAAACCCTGACGGCCCCGAAGAGCTCTATGCAATGGCCCAATTCTGCCGCATGGGCAAGGGCACGCAGGCCAGTGAAGAAAACTACCGCTTCTATTTACAGCGTGCCGCCGACGCCGGCAGTGAACAGGCAAAGCAGGAACTGGATGCGCTGGACAATGCTACCGCTGCTTCTGCTGCCGAGCCGCCGGAGGAAGCCCGGGCCGTGGAAGGCATGAGCCTGCCCGAGCTGATGCAGGCCGCCGACAACGGCAACCCCTATGCCCTGCTGCCGCTGGCAAAAAAGGCAATGACAAAAGAGTTTCTCGATCTGCCCAAAGCCAAACAGTGGCTGGAAAAGGCCGCCGCGCAGGTGCCGCAGGGCGTCTACGGCGACAAAGATGCCACAGATATTTATCTGCTGCTGGGCGGCCTGCTGAAAAACAAGCAGTTTGACACCCCGGAAAACCGTACTGCCTGCCACCGCTATTACAGCCTGGCCGCCGAGATGGGCAGCGGTGAGGCCTGCGACGAGCTGGCCGACCAGTACGAGAACGGCTACGGCTGCACCGCCGACCCCGAAAAGGCGAAATTCTACCGTGACCGCGGCGCAAAAAAGAACGACCCTGTGTATTTATGTACCCAGTGCTACAAGCTGCTGACCGAGAACGGCAGCCGTCTGGAGCTGGTCGACATGCTGGCCCGCGTCCGCACCCTGACGCAGGATCAGGATATTCTCAACTTTGTGGACCTGCTCAGCGCGGCAGGCGGCTTTGGCGAGCTGAAACCGGAAACCGCCGAGTGGGCGTGGGAGCAGGAGAAAGACTCTCAAATATGGTTTTCTTTCCCCGGACAGGAAAAAGCATTTGACCTCGGTAAAATTTTGGCAGAAGCCTACGGAACCGACCCGCAGGCGGCCATTGCCAAGGGTCTGCCCGTAGATGGCGAAAAAGCCGGTTTTATTGCCGACGAGCTTAGGGTTTGCGAAAGGCTCTTCCTCTGGGCCAAATATGGTGCAGAACAGAATGATGCGATGTCGCAGGCTTGGCTTGGTGACTGCTATCGCTGTGGAAAAGGCGCTGAGAAAAACCCCGAAGCTGCTTTTGAAAACTATTTTAAAGCTGCATCCGACGGGAATATTTCCGCGATGGCCGACCTTGCCAACTGCTACCGGACAGGCTTTGGCACAGCGGTCGATGTGGAGAAGTGCAAAATCTGGGCTGAGGCAGCTGCGAATGAAGGCTATGCCCCGGCAATGATTGTGCTGGGAAAGCTTTACAAGGGGAATGAGGCTGTCCGTAATTACGAAAAAGCCCGGTATTGGTTGGAACGTGCAAACGAACAGTCCCATCCTAAAGCGCCCGGATTGCTTGGAAATCTGTATGACAATGGATTTGGTGTACCGGAGGACGCTGCAAAAGCTGCCGAATATTTTAAACAGGGCGCAGAGAAAAATGACGCATACGCACTGTTTTACCTCGGCTATTTCTATCAAAGCGGTCGTGGTGTTGCAAAAGATTATGCAAAGGCCGTTGAGATGTACCAAAGGGCTTCCGAGCTTGGAAACTCTGACGCCATGGGAAATCTTGGTGCTCTCTACAGTACCGGTAACGGCGTCCCGAAGGATTTTGCGAAGGCTGCCGAGTTGTTTCAGAAAGCATCCGATAAGGGAAACGAACTCGCTACCGCAAATCTGGCCTCGCTGTACGAGAAGGGAAACGGTGTTCCGCAGGACTATGACCGAGCCTTTAAACTGTACAAGAAGGCAGAAGCTATGGGGAACTGCTGTTATGTTCCCCTTTGCAACTGCTATCTGAACGGCCATGGCACCGAAAGAAACTTTGACCTTGCCTTGCAGTACGCAATCGGCGCTTACGAGAAGGACGGCGTCAGCAAGGAGCAGACCGGCAAAAATCTGATCATCATTGCCAACCATGCCAAGGCAAACGACCCAGGCTACAACCGCGTTCCCATCTACACCAAGGCCATCGAGCTGGGCAGCGTTGACGCTATGCTGGCGCTGGCCCGCATGTACGAGACCGGCGACGGCGCGGCGCAGGATCTGGACAAAGCCGAGAGCTGCTACAAGGATGCCGCCCGCGCCGGGAACAAAGAGGCCGTGGACTGGCTGATCGCCAAGAGGAACGGCACGCTCACCGCAGCAAGCGCCCCTGCGCAGACCCACACAGACCCGCTGCTGCAGCAAGCCGCTGACCTGCTGAAAAACAAGACGCCCAGCGATGCGCGTACCCTCGTCAAAGTGCAGTTGAGCCTGCGGGAGGACGACCCCGAGGCCGCCAGGCTGCTGGCCGCGCTGAACGCCCAAGAGGCCGAGGCCGACAACGTCTACAAGGACGCCATGAGCCACCGCGCCCAGCAGAAGGCCGCCCTGGAGGCGGGCAACACCCCGCTGGCCATCATCGAGGGCGACACCTGCAAGCGCATTTTGCAGGAGGCCGCCGCCAGCGGCCATGCCGAAGCCGCCGCCGAGCTTGACCGTATGCAGAAGGCCGAGGACGCTTTGCAGGAAGCCGAGCACCGCCTGGCTGACCGCAGCAACCCCGATGAGCGCGGCAATATCGAGGCGCTGCTGCAGCAGGGCGCTGCCTGCTGCCTGCCCCAGGCCATCGAGCTGCTGAACCCCATGCTGGCCGAGGACCGCGCGGCTGAGGAAAAGTATAACCAGGCCATGGACTGCATCCGCGCCGGTGGGGCCGCGGACAAGGACAAGGCCATCTCCCTGCTGAACGAATGCCAGACCGTGGGCCACAAGCGCGCCGCCGATACCCTGTCGCTTTTAAAAGAGGACTACATCAAGCAGCAGATGCTCTCCGGCGGTATGACCCGCATCGATGCCGAAATGCAGTGGGAGGCCCGCTATGCCCAGAGCGAGCAGGAGCTGTTTTCCCGCGCCAACGCCCTGCTGAACGGCGGGAACGACCCCGCCGAGCGCGAGCACGTCGAGAAGCTGCTGCAAATGCGCAGTGCCAACCCCGAGGCGCGCCGCCTGCTGGACGCCCTGCATGACCGCGACAGCAACGCACAGCGCGAGCTGGACGAGGCCC
>OIYY01000346.1_pt1 | contig 33811 bp, 26 predicted proteins | sample 1588341 | NCBI WGS metagenome assembly OIYY01 (sample SAMN03283287) | human gut metagenome | biome: human-associated habitat; material: feces | host: Homo sapiens | place: Peru | collected 2012 | reverse complement strand
ATATATTCGTTTCTTTTTTTATATTCACCATATCAATTCACATTATGTCTTACAATCATTGCTACATTAAATTTTGTATTCTATACTATCACACTGGCACCAAATGGCATGAAAGAGAGTCTTGCCATCTTGAAAAACTGCTTTCCAAATGGAATTCCAACTATCGTAATGCACCAAATACAACCAACTATCAGGTTTCCAAGTGCCATTTCCCATCCAAAAAATATAATCCATATAAGATTTACCAGAAACGAAAACATGCCATTTCCATACACGATTTCTTTTCCAAGCGGCCAGAATGCCAGGGTTGCAAATTTAAAGCATTGCAGACCTACCGGAATTCCAATAATTGTAATACACCATATGCATCCTGCAAAAACCCAGGCCAGTCCGCCCAATAATCCTCCAAATATAAACCAAAGGATATTACCTATAGTTCTCATGACAACACATCCCCCTTATCCAATGTCTAATATTCTTTTGCAATTTTCTCAATATATACTTCTCTTTCCATTGTGTTGTCTATTTTTGAAATCAATTTTGCAATTTCATTTAAGAATTTTATTTTGTCATTAGTGTTGTCCAAATCCAACTCTTTTTTTAATATTTTTACTTTAAATTCAACTACTGAAAATGCTTTGTCTACTGCATTTTGGAAGCGCATATTTCCATATTTTAGTATATATTCGTCTGGATCTTTTGCACCTTCTAATTGTAATACTCTTAGGTCACATCCCATATTTTGTAATATTTCTATTGACCTTAATTTTGCTTTTATTCCTGCCTCGTCAGAGTCAAAACTTAATATTATTTGTTCAGAATTTTTTCTTAGCAACCATCCCTGTTGCTCAGTTAAGGCTGTTCCAAGTGATGCTACAACATTTGTTATTCCTCTTTGATGTAGTGAGATTACATCCATATAGCCTTCAACTATTAATATTTTTTTAGTGTCTCCTTTTTTGGCAACATTTAGTCCAAATAAATGTCTTCCTTTGCTATATACTACATTTTCTGGTGAGTTTATATATTTGGGCTTTGAGTCGTCTAATACTCTTCCGCCAAATGCTATTACTCTTCCTCTTGCATCACATATTGGAAACATTAGTCTATTTCTGTATCTATCTATGTATTGGCCTCTTTCATTTTTGTTGACTAACCCTGATTCTAATATTTCTTGTTCTTGAAACCCTTGTTTCTTAAGTTCTTGATATAGTTCGTCAAATTTGCCTGAGAATCCAATTCTGAATGATTTTAATGTTTCATTTGTTAGCTGTCTTTTCTTTACATATTCTTGTGCCATTTTTGCTTGTGGTTTATATAAATTTTGATGGTAGTATTCTGCAGTGAATTCATTTACTTTATATACTTTGTCTTTTAGTATCTCTCTTTGTGTGTCTCCATTGTTTTGTAGTGTTGGTAGTTGTATGTTTGCTCTTTCTGCTAACATTTGTACTGTTTCTACAAAATTTAGTCCTTCTATTTGTGATACAAATGTTATTACATTTCCTCCTACTCCACATCCAAAGCAGTGAAATATTTGTTTATCTGGTGAGACTGAAAAAGAAGGTGATTTTTCGTTGTGGAATGGACATAGTCCAAAATAGTTTCTTCCGCTTCTTTTTAAGTGCACATATTGTGATATGACATCTACTATGTCGTTTGATTGTCTTACTTCATTTAATATCTCTTCACTATATCTTGCCATTTTTCCTCTCTTTCTTTCAAATAAACATACTTATATATAATATTCGACCTGTTTTACATAAATCCTTCTTAGTTTTTGAAAAATTCTATAACTAGTGTATTTTAATTTTGCAAAAACATGGGCGGATAAAGTTTTACCTTCGTCCACCCATATTTTTATCTTAATAAATAAAGCAATTGCTTCATTTGTTTTTTTGCCTCCACATACCCTAATTGAGATGCTTCTGCAATGTCTTGCGGTGTTCCAAATGTTCCTAGATGGACTTCTGGCTTTATAACAAAGTCAGCGCACTCTTCCGGAAATTTCCAAGCATTTACATATCTAGATTTTAGATTTTCTTTTTCTTTTTTGAAAGTTGCTAGTAAAGTAAATCCTCCTTCTGGAATCTTCGGATTTTCACACATTCCTCCGTCCCAAAACTTATGGTCTTTTCCATTTATTTGCATATGATAATGTTCATATGCAATTGGAAAACTACACGAAGCTCTGCACGCTTCGCCTAAGGTCACTTCTGGTGTAGTATAATTGCAGAACAAAAATGTTTTTGGAAATAGCAGTCCTCCTTGATTTGCAACAATATAAAGTTCTTTTTTTAAATCTTTAAGCTTCATATTGCCGCAGTAATCATTAACTGTATCTTCAATTATTTGACTACCTCTTCCACCTTTTAATCTACTTGCATTTGAATACTGTATAACAAATTTTTTTACTTGTTCCAATATTTCATTTGATGGTGTTCCAATTGCTCCTAGTGTTGCAATTATTGCACCAATGCTTGTTCCAGAATATGCAGATATTTCTATCTTTTCCTCTTCAAGTGCTTTCATAACACCTATTGCCGGGACTTTTACTCCTCCGCCCCGAATAGCTAAATTAATTTTTTTCATCTGTCTTCCTCCTATGATTATAAGCTATTCTTGTTACATTAAACTGTCTATATTATACTATAATTTACATTGCTTTTCAAGTTTTATGTTAATTATGTGTTTAAAATCATCATTTTATTATCTAATTTATTTACCATTTTAGCACATTGTATAAGCTCTTTTGAAGTTGATTTTGTTACTTCCTTATCAGGCTTATATTTCATTTTATGTTCAATACTTGCCCAAAAATCCATTGCTAATGTTCTTATTTGAAGTTCAACTTTTACATATATCAAATTTTGTGACAATGTAATTGGAACTTCCAAAATCATATGATAACTTGAATATCCACTCTTTTTCGGATTTTTAACATAGTCTTTTTCTTTCAGTACTTTTACTCCTGGTATTTTTGTAATTAAATTTCTAATTGAGTATATATCCTTTTGAATTGGGCATATTGCTCTTATTCCTGCAATATCATTAATGTTTTTAATCATTTCCTTGTATGTATATTGTAAACTTTTGTCTTTCATTTTCTTTGTTATACTTTCTGGTGATTTTATTCTTGTGTTTATGTGGTCTATTAAGTCATATTCGTAAAAGAGTTTGAATTCGTCTTTTAATATTTCTAGTTTTGTATTGATTTCTTTTAGCGCTACTTTATATATAAACATTACTTTTTCAAATTCTTTGCTTTTTGTATCTATTGGTATTTCTATCTCCATTATATTTTCAATTTTCTGTAATTCTTTGTTTTTTTTCATTTGGTTTCCACCTTTCTTTGGTGCTTTTTAATTGATTATTATTTAATTTTCAATTTTTATGCTCCCATATTTTTCATATTTATATTATATGGGTATTTTAATTTTATATTATTCCCAAATGTTATTTTTTTTGTAAATTTTGTGTGAAAAAGATTTTTGTTTTTTTCATACACAAAAGAAGAAAGATAAAATTAAATTTATCTTTCTTCATATTCTATTGATGTTGGATTTCCACTAAATTTTGCACCATTCGTTTTTGGTGTTTTTGTAGCAACTTTATATTTATTTCTTTTTCCAACTGCCTTGTTTACTATATTTATAGTTTCTTTTCTTTTTTCTGTTGGCATAATTGCAAGTTTATTTAATAACCCCTCATTATCAAGCATCTCTATTGTATCTAATCTGTTTTTATCTACTATCATTTTATTTAATACATCTATTATCCTGCTTTTATCTTCTATTGGAATTTGTCTTATTAAATTTATAATTTGATTTTCTTTTTTCTGTAATTCTTTATTTCCTTCATTTATTTGCCTTGAAATTTCTAAAATATCCTCTTTTTTTAATTTTGTATTAACAAGATTTTGTATAGTATCTACCAAATATTTTTTTTCTTCTTTTTTCAACTGACTTAATTGCTTTGATTCTGGAATATCAAATAGTCCTGTTTTTTCATATTCGATACTAATTTGTCTTGCCATTTCGTTTAAAATTAGCATTTTAAATTCTCTTTTATTAAACCTGCCTTCTTTATGTCCTCTTTCTTCTTCTATTTCTTTATATTTTTCTTGTACTGTTGTTGCTAAATCTCTTTCTATCATTTCCCCTGTTGACATTGCTTTAGACAACTTATATATTGAAGGGTTCTTCCTTGCATCATTATAAATATCTTCTGCCATTCTTTGTGCTATTATATTTTGAATCAATTCGTTTATTTCATTATTCATATTTTCTGGTCCTAATTGTTCTTGTATAGCTGATATTCTATCTCCAATTTCACCATCTTGCATTTCTTTTATATTTGATTTTAATATTTCAATCTTTGTTTTTGCTTCTTTTCTTTTTTGCTCAATCTTTTTTTGTTGTTCCTGTCTTTGAAGTTCTAATTGTTCTTGTTCTGCTTGTTTCTGTTTTTCTTGATCATGCATCTGTTGTATCAATTCCAAATTGTCTCGTATGTTCATTTCTCCCTTGTTTATTATATTTTTAATTGAACTATCTGGAATACTTGTTTCAGCCTCGTCGATTGCCTCTACTATTATATGATTTAGTATATCCTCTTTTTTTGATAATTCTATAGCTGCCCTTTCTACAACTTGATCTGATATATTTTCTCTTTCTATTAACTCTGTTAAAAGTTTTCTTACCTCTAATGGATCTGGATTATTCTGTACAATTTGCATTATTTTTTCTACTGTATCATTTATAGGGTTTTCTTCTCCCTTTTCTTTTTTTGTCACATATAATTTTTCTATTTCATTTGCTTTTTCATTTATTTTTTTATCTAACTTTGTCTCTCCTGCTATTAATTCTGGATTATTTCTATTCATAAATTTTTTTATTCTATCTTGTATTTTCATCTTATCACCTTATTCCCATAATAAATATTTAATAGTATTTGTTCTATTTTATTATATATTATTATAAAAATTTGTCAACTTATTCTTGTAGAGAACCTATTTTTATAATTATCTTATCGTTACAGTTCACAGCCTAAAAAAAGAGACAAATCTGAGATTCGGTATGTATTTAACCTTTCTCACTTGTCTCATCTTTTACTTATACAAATATTTTTGTGGGTTTACATGTTCTCCATTAATCCTTACTTCAAAATGTAAGTGTGGTCCTGTTGAATTACCTGTACTTCCAACTAATGCTATTGTATCTCCTGATTTTACTTCTTGCCCTGCTTTTACAAGCATTTTACTAGTATGTCCATACCAAGTTTCAACACCATTACCATGGTCAACTTTTACAAGGTATCCATAAGAGCCACTATATGCAGCAAATGTTACAGTTCCGTCTGCAACAACTTTTATTGGTGTGCCTGTAGTTGTTGCAATGTCTAAACCTGTATGTATTGATACTCTTATTTTACTACTGACTCCATATCTTGAAGATATTGTTCCTGTAACTGGTAAAGTTGCTATTTTTATTCCATTGATATTTGATATCTCTTCAGTTGTATCAATATTTAGTTTTTCTATTGTGTTCGCTTTAGCTACTTCCAATTCGTCAATTTGAACTTCTTCTAATGCATTTGTTGTTTTTTCATTTATCGTTAGATTTATTTCACTATCTGACAATTCTTTTATTTCATTAACCAATTTTTCCGCAGTTTCTTTATCTTCAACATTTTCAATAACTTCATCTTTTGAAGCTATTTCATAATATTTATAAGTTATTTCCAGCTCTTTTTGTAAAGCTACTATTATTTCGTCATCATTTTCTTCTTGAGATTTTTCGACTAATTTTAATTCATATTCTGGTTTTTTTGTCAATTCAATATTTTCTATATTGGCTTGATTTAAATCTTCTATATTATTTTTTATTGTTTCATTTATTGCCTGTTTATTTTCTATATATCCAATTGATTCTCCAGAAATTTTTACTTCATACATTGGTTTATATTTTATTAATATTATTGATATTATAAAACCAATTGCTATTAATACTATATTTAAATATTTCGTTGTTTCTTTTGTATAAAATTTAAATTTTTTTATACTAATAAAATCCACTCTCCTTTTTATTAACGAAACTCTTATACAAATTTTTAAAATTTTTATTCAATGTAATTATTCCGTTTTTTAGCGCGAACATTTTATATTATACTATATATTTTGCTCATTTTCAAATTATGTATACCTAATTATTCTTTTTTTCCTGTTTTTTCTAGTTTTTTGCATTCATTTTTTCAATCTTATAGTACTTTTTCTCCTTTTTATTCATTTTTACGCCTATTTTCTTTATTTTTTGTTAATATTTATTTTTATTTTTAATTTTTCATGATTTTTTCAGTATTTATAACTGTATAATTTGCTTATATTTCAATAGTTTTTGTCTGTTTTTTGAGTTATTAGTTTATTTTTCTTATTTTGTTACTTCAAAACTTATAAGTTAAATGATATATTATTGTTATAAATTCGAATGACAATGAACATGGCAAAGTGAAAGAAGGTGAAAAAAAATGGCTATTGATTACAGCGTAATCGGTTCTAGAATAAAACAAGCAAGACTTGCTAAAAATATGACTCAAGAAGATTTAGCAGATAAAATTGATATTTCTGTTGCATTCTTAAGTAGAGTTGAAAGAGGTAATTCACATATTAACTTAAAAAGATTAAATCAATTATGTGATTTACTAGATGTTTCAGAAGGGTACTTATTAAACGGTGCTTCTAGCAGTTCAGAAAACTACTTAGATAAAGAATTTACAGACTTAATTAAAAGTGTTTCTCCAGAGAAACAAAAATTAATCTATAATGTAGCAAAAACAATTGCAGAAACAGATATGAATGAAGAATAAAAATAAAAAGCGTGATTACTCATTTTTGAATAATCACGTTTTCATTTAATTAATAGTACTGTAGTACTATGGAAAACACTACTATAACGATTCTTATTAATGTCTACTAACTATTAATTTATTGTTGTGCTCGTTGGTCCTGTGCCAACAACAGCCTCTTGTAAAGAGCGCCAAGTATTACATCCAACTATTCCATCTGCAGTTAGTCCTCTTGATTTTTGATAATTAATTACCGCACTTTGTGTTGCTGCTCCAAATATACCATCAAGTCCATTTGTTCTAAATCCTAATGTATTTAAATCATCTTGTGCTATACAAACATAATTGCTTAAACTTCCTCTTTTTAATTGTGGAAACCCTCCTGTAGAACACGCCGGTTTTCCGAATCTTTTATCAAAATGCACCCATGTTGGTGTTAAATTTATTGGTTCAACATAATACCATACCCCTGAATTTTTTGCTGAATTCCATAGTCTAGTTCTTTGTGTTGAACTTAATGTTTGACCAACATCAAAGGCAACTCCTGCATAATGTTGGCTTTGGTTTCCATGTCCACCTTCATATGGTCTTTTAAATGCAAATCCTACTGGTATTGGTGCACCAAAAATATATCTTTGACTATTCCAACTTTGCATTGTCCTTTTTGTCGTCCACAAAATATTTGATTTACTAGAACCTCTAAATTCTTTTACCCTTAAAGTGCCATTTGTGTTATATGGCATGGGCTCTGATTCACCTCTATAATAGGTTTCCATTCTATCTGTATCATTATTAAAAACTAATATTTTAGCCAAGAAAAAATCCTCCTCATACAATAATTTTATTTTATTATATGAGAAAGATTTTTAATTTGTTACTATTTTACTTCTTTACATTTTACTACTACCCTTTGTTTGCTATCATCTGTACATGTTATTAATGTGACTTCTTTTTTTCCTCCTGTTAATTGTGTTGTACAGCTTGTGTCACTTGGATCTACCGTATATTTATCATATACTTGATATGTAATTTTTCTTCCTGTTAAATCTGTTAAGTCTACTGTATCTCCAACTACTAATGTTGGTACTTTACTAAAGAATTTTGTATTTCTGTAATTATGTGCTACTATACAGAAATTTCCTACTTCATTTGGTTCATGTCCATGGTATTTAACTGGTGAAATTTTTAATAATGCATCTGTTTCTTCTGCACTTCCTGTTTCACCTTGTAATATTGCATAATTAACATTTATTTTTGGTATATTTATAACTGCAATTTTTTTATATTGATATCCACTTGGTGTTGTTTCTTTTTGTGCTTGGCTATTTACCTGTGTAATGTCTACTTTAACTTTACTATCCGCTGAACTAATGTCCTCTTCTGTTCCATCTAGTACTACCATCAAAACATCATCATCTGCAACAGTTGTGTCTACCGAAGTATTTGCAAGTGTTTGGTTCATTTCTTCTAGTATGTCTTGTGATACTGCTTCACTTTTGTTTCTGTCATATTCAGCATAAATGTATAAAGATGTTAAAATGCATACTAAAAATACAGATATAATAAAATCAAATTTATATATCTTCTTTTTTCTTTTTAATTCTGGTGTTATATATAATTTTTTTGTTACTAGAATTTGATTCATTCTAACCTCCTTACATTATTCTTCTTTTTTATTATAACATATGTAATTTTTTTTTGGAATATTTTTTATAAAATATCTGAAATTTTTTCAAATTGTTCTAATGTTAACTCTTCTGGTCTTACATTTTCCTTTATTCCCAGCGAATTTAAAATTTCTGTACCTTTTTGTTTGTTTTCAAACACACCATTATTTGTTAATGAGTTTAGCAATGTTTTTCTTTTTTGCATAAATGCATATTTTATTATTTTGAACATTTTTTCTTTGTCTTTTGGTGTAACAATTGACTCTTTTCTTATATTTAATTTTATTACTTTTGATGTTACTTCTGGTTCTGGTATAAATGAGCTATTGGGTACTTCCATTATTGCTTCTGAACTTGCATAATAATATACAGAATATGTTATTGCTCCTGTATTTTTTTGTCCTGGTACTGCTATTAGCCTGTCTGCCACTTCTTTTTGTATCATTACTGTTATACTTTCTAGTTCTAACTCTTCTTCTAATAGTTTCATTATTATTGGTGTCGTAATGTAATATGGTAAATTTGCTACTATTTTTACATTTTTTATTTTACCTTCTGCTTTTTCTTTTTCTATTATATTTTTCAAATCAACTTTTAGTACATCATTGTTTATTAATTCAAAATTATTGTATAAAGAAAATCTGTCTTCTAGTATTTGCAACATTTTTGTGTCTAGTTCTATGCATATTACTTTACCTGCTTTTTCTAGCAGATATTTTGTTAGTGTTCCTAATCCTGGTCCTATTTCTATTACTAAATCTTCTTTTTCTATGTTACTACAACCTACTATGTTTTTTACTACTTCTTCGTTTATTAAAAAGTTTTGTCCAAGATTTTTATTTGCTTTTATGTTGTATTTTTTCATTATAAATCTTGTTTCTTCTAATATATTTTCCATTTTTATTCCTTTCTCTTTTCAACTGTTACTCTGATGTTTATTATACCAATAATTTGTTTTATATTCAAGGTTTTATTGCTATTTTACATAAAATTGACATTTTGTTTAAATTTTGTTAAACTATATTTAGTTACCCTGTAAACACAATAAGTCCTCTAAATAGAGGCACATTTTCAATGGAGGTTGTCATATATGGTAATATCATATAGTTTTCCAGTATCTGACTTCGAGTATTTTGCTTTTTGTTGTGAAGTAGATCAAAATTCTATTTTGGATATGTTCTTATCGGAGCATGTCGAAAGAATCAATAATGCTTTTCACGATTTTGTTGAGAGCCATTCTCAACTTAAAGATTTAATCTATTCGGAAGAGAACGAGAAAAAAGATTTCTTCTATGCAGTTTGTTTTGCATACAAAACACTTCTAGCAAAAGATATTGACAAAGTATTTCGGTCAGATAAGGACTCAACAATGACATATTTTGCCGTTCTTGGTTTATTAGGCAAAATAGCAGAAAATCCATATGATCCAGATTTAATTGAACACTTAGATAAAACAATTGAAATTGTTTTAGAATCTGTTTTAGAGCAGCTCCCTCAATAGAGGGACCTGTTCTTTTTTTATATTATTTGTTTTATATGATTTATATTAAACTTTCCACTTTTTATTAATATTTCCACAACATCAAATCTCACAAATTCGTTTAACATTTTATTTTTATACAAAAAATATCTAGCTGTTTTATATAAATGTTGAATCTTTTGTTTTGTCACTGACTCTGATGGAAGTCCATATTCTGTGTTGCTTCTACTTTTTACTTCTATAAAAACAATTTCATTTTTGTCCTTGGTGATAATATCAATTTCACCTTGTTTACAATAAAAATTTCGTTTTAAAATAATATGTCCATGACTTTTCAAATATTGGACTGCTATGTCTTCACCAGAATTACCAAAATCTTTTTTTTTGTGTATTTTCATATATTTCATTTTCTCCTTTATGATGTTAGTCGATTTTTATTTAAAACTCTTTAATATATCTCCATTAAAGATATTTAAAACTTTTTATAATTATTTCCCGGAAGTGCAATTACTTTTCCATCAATTTCAAGCATCATTAATTTTGAATTTATTTCACTAATTGGTTGTTGTAATTTTTTTGCTATTTCATTAATATGTATTGATTTTTCGAAACTCAAAATATCATAAATTTCTTTAAATTCTGGTTCAATTACTTTGTCTTTTGGCTTTTGAACTTCTATTTTTTTTAACTTTAATTCTGGATATTTTTCAACAATATCTTCTACTGTTGTAACTAAAAAAGCTCCACTTTGTATTAATTTATTTGGTGTTATTCCCTTTGGGTTTTCTAAACTTGATGGTATGCAAAATACATTTTTTCTTAATTCTTTAGTTTTTCTTGCAGTTACGCTTGTTCCACTTCTATATCCTCCTTCGACTACTAATGTTCCAATTGCTAGTCCTGCTACAATTCTATTTCTTTCTAAAAGACTTTTATATGTTTTTTCTTGATCTTCTTCATATTCACTTATAACAAGTCCATCATTCTCTAATATTTGCTGATATAATTTTATGTTGCTTTTGGGGAATATTTTGTTAAATCCACATGGTAATACAGCAATTGTCTTTCCTTGTGTTTCTAATGCAGTAGTATGTGCAAAACTATCTATTCCTTCTGCCATTCCACTAACAATTGTTAACCCATATAAGCTTAATTCTTTTGTAAACTTTTTTGTCATTCTTTCTCCATATTTTGTTGGTTTTCTTGAGCCTATTATTGATATTCCGATTAGTTTTTAATAATCCTATGTTTCCATTTGCATATATAAATTGAGGTGGATTTTTTAATTTTTTCAATTGTTTTGGGTATATTGAATTTTCTATATCTATTTTCATTAAAATTTATCTCCATACTTTCTATCTAAACTTCTATATTGAATTGCTTCTAAAATGTGTTGCCTTTCTATGTTTTCTTTTGATTCTAAGTCTGCTATTGTCCTTGCAACTTTTAGTATTCTTGAATATGCTCTTGCACTTAGTCCAAGTTTTCTAAATGCTTGTTCCAATATCTTCTTTGACTGTTCATCAATTTGGCAATATTTTTCTATCATTTGCGGTGTTAATTCTGCGTTTGAATAAATGCCCGTACCTTTGTATCTTAAATACTGTATTCTTCTTGCATTATTTACTCTTATCTTTATTTTTTCTGATGTTTCAGGCTTTATTTCTGAATTTAATTTTTCATATTTCACTGGTTTTACTTCAACATGTAAATCAATTCTATCTAATAGTGGTCCGCTTATTCGATTTAAATATTTTTCAATTGCTTGTCCTGAACAATTGCAATTCTTTTCTTCACTTCCATAATATCCGCACGGACATGGGTTCATACTAGCTATAAGCATAAAATTTGATGGATATTCCACTTTTGAATATAATCTTGATATTGTTACATTTTTATCTTCTAACGGTCCTCTTAACACTTCTAATGTTGTTCTATTAAATTCTGGTAATTCGTCTAAAAATAATACTCCATTATGTGCTAAGCTTATCTCTCCTGGTTTTGGATTTCTTCCGCCACCTATCATTGATGTTGGCGATATCGTATGATGTGGGCTTCTAAATGGTCTTGTTGTCACTATTCCAATGTTGTTATCTAGCATTCCTGATATGCTATGAATTTTTGTAACATCTAATGCTTCTTCAAATGTTAAATCTGGCAATATGCTAGGGATTCTTTTTGCTATCATTGTTTTTCCTGAACCTGGTGGGCCTATTAATATACAATTATGTCCTCCTGCTGCTGCTATTTCTAACGCTCTTTTCACATTTTCTTGTCCCTTTACTTCTGAAAAATCTAGTTGTTCTTTATTTTGTCTCTTAAATATTTCTAATATATCGACTGTTGACCCTTCTATTAATTTTCTTCCATTTAAATAGTCTATTACTTCTTGCAAATTATTTACTCCTATTATCTCTAAGTTTGTAATTACTGCTGCTTCTCTTTCATTTGATTTTGGTAGTATTACTTTTTTTATTCCTAAATTCATCGCCTCTATGCACATTGGTAATACTCCATTTATATGATTTATTTTTCCATCTAGAGATAGTTCTCCTATAAATATTGTATTTTCTAATTTTTTATTAATTATTTTGTTTTGTGCTAATAGTATTCCTATGGCTATTGGCAGGTCATAGCTTGTTCCTTCTTTTTTTGTACTTGCTGGTGCTAAGTTTATTATTATTTTTCTACTTGGAAATTCTATGCTTGAATTTTTTATCGCTGATTTTATTCTTTCTTTTGATTCTTTTACGCTTGTGTCTGGCAGTCCTACTATTTCAAATCCTGGTAGTCCTCCTGTTATGTCTGTTTGTACTTCCACTAGACTTCCTTCTATTCCTGTTAGTGAAATTGTTTTTACTGTTGATATCATTGTAAATCTCCTTTCTTTTTTTGATTTTGTTATTATTATAATTCACAGTTCTTATAGAATAAATTATGTGTAAATTGTTTCCTTGAAGGTTATATATATTTGATATTGTATACGTTTGATTTGAGAGAAAAATAGAAAAACTTAAATAAAAAACTGAGGAATGCTCACGGGAAAAATGTATATATGTATATAATTTTAAACATTTTCTCGGTTTTATACGCAATATAAGAATTTCTAAAATAAATTGATGGCACCCTTCCACTTGGTCTTCGCTTTGCTCGACCTGAACTCTTTCCATAAATTTATTTAAGAAATTCTAGTATTGCTTTAATTACATTCGAAAAGTTTAAAATCATATACATATATACATTTTTAGCCGGAGTGAGAGAGGCTCAGTTTTTAATTTTAGATTTTCTTTTTGAACGCAATGAACAGTATACAATATCAAATATATATAACCTTCAAGGAATTACCTTACACATCAATAATTATAATGGAACTATAAATTGTAACTTGTTATTATATTTTTTATCTAAAATTTAATAATTTTATTGATTTTTAAACATCTTTAATATACAATACTGTTATAAATTTGAACAAAAGAGTGGTGAATATATTGAACAATAAAAATAAACCGAAAAATACAAAAAAAATAAATAAAAAAGTAACAAAAATAAATTCTGAATATACATCTCAAAACTTTATAAATATTAAAAAATTAAAAATAATATTTGTAGTAATAATATTGATTTTTACATTGTTAGTAGGACGAATAGGATTCTTGCAATTTGTACAAGGAAGCTATTTAAAAAATCTAGCATATAATCAACAATCAATAAACCAAATAATAAGTCCAAAACGTGGTTCAATTTATGATTCAACAGGTAAAGTCCTTGCAACAAGTGCCTCTGTTGATACAATAACAATTAACCCACAAAAAATCAAAGATACAAAAAATAGTGATAATACTCAAGCTTTAAAAGAAAAAGTTGCTAAAGCATTTTCAGATATTTTTGGGCTTGATTATGATGAAACCTTAAAAAAAGTAACAAGTGACTCTAATGTTGAGACTATCGCAAAAAAGGTTGAAAAAGATAAAGTTGATGAACTAAAAAAATGGATGTCAGATAATAAAATATCAACTGGTATAAACATAGATGAAGACACTAAAAGATATTATCCATATGGAACAGTATTATCTCAAGTTTTAGGTTCTTGTGGTAGTGATAATCAAGGTTTAGCTGGTATTGAAAATAAATGGGATTCTGTTTTAACTGGTACTCCTGGCAAAATTGTAAGTTCAAAAAGTGCAAGTCAAGAGGAAATTCCAAATGCAGAGGAAACTTATATTCCAGCTGAAAATGGTAGTGATTTAACTCTTACTATTGATTTAAATATTCAAACAATTGTTGAAAAATATTTAAAACAAGCAATTGAAGATAATAATGTTGAAAATGGTGGAAATTGCATTGTTATGGATCCAAAAACTGGTGATATTTTAGCTATGGCTACATATCCTAACTATGACTTAAATCAACCTTTTACTCCTAATGAGTATGTTGCAAAAACTTATGATTCATTAAGTGACAAAGAGAAAAATGATGCTATATATAAAATGTGGTCTAACAAATCTGTTTCTGAATTATATGAACCTGGTTCAGTTTTCAAGCTTATAACAGCATCTACTGCTTTAGAGGAAAATATTACTGGAACTGATGTTGCTGGTGATTTTAATTGTCCTGGTTATGAAGTTGTTGGTGATACTCGTATAAGTTGTTGGAAGTCTGATGGTTCACATGGTTCTCAATCTTTAAGAAAAGCATTAGAAAATTCTTGTAACCCTGCTCTAATACAGTTAGGTGCTAGAATTGGAACTCCTACTTTATATAAATATTATAAGGCCTTTGGTCTTTTTGATAAAACTGGTGTTGATTTACCTGGTGAGGCTAATTCGATATTTAAAGAAGAATCTACTGTAATTCCAGTTGAACGAGCTACTTATTCTTTTGGACAGCGTTTTAGTATTACTCCATTACAAATGATAACTGCAATTTCTGCAATTGCAAATGATGGTGTTTTAATGAAACCTAGAATTGTTAAGTCAATTACTAATACAGACACAAGTGCTGTAACAACTGTTGACACTGAAGAAGTTAGACAAGTTATTTCTTCTGATACTGCTTCAAAAGTAAAATCTATGATGCAATCAGTTGTTGAAGAAGGTACTGGAAAAAGAGGTGCTGTTACTGGCTATACTGTTGGTGGAAAAACTGGTACTTCTGAACCTCGTTCTGGTAGAGAGGATATAGATGGGTATGTTGCTACATATGTTGCAATTTCTCCTGTTGAAGATACTCAAGTTGTATTACTACTTAATTTGTATAAACCTCCAAAGAGTAACCACCAAGGTGGAACATTAGCTGGACCTGTTGTCTCTCAAATGTTGACTGAAATTTTACCTTATCTTGGTATTCCTTCTAGTGAGGAAAATACAGAAGATTCTGATTTAATTACAGTTCCTGAAGTTAGAAATAAAACAATTGCTGAAGCTGAAAAAATATTAAGTGAAAAAGGATTTACTTCAAAAATTTCAACTTCTAATGATAAAAATAGTACAGTTGTTGTAGAGCAAGTTCCAAAGCCTGGCGTTTCATTATCAAAGAATTCTATTATTATGTTATATGACCAAACTACAAGAACTTCTGCTACAGTTCCTGACCTTACTGGTAAAAGTGCTTATACTGCAACTACAGAATTACGAAATGCTAATCTTAATATAAGTATAGATGGTTCTGGTGTTGTTGTTTCGCAAGATCCACCTAAAGGTTCTCAGGTTGATGCTGGTACAGTTGTTAAGGTAACTTTAAAATAATATTTTAGAAAATGCTTTACTGCATAGTAGAGCATTTTTTGTATATTATAGGAAGGTGTTTTTAACTTCCTATAATATACATTTCTAAAATTTTTACAATAAATCTTAAAATTTATTATTCCATTTTTTCTTCTAACCAGTATTTTTCAACTAGTTCGTCTAGTTTTTTTATATTTTTGTTCTTTATTTTTTCTGTTGCTATACTTCCCTTTAAATATTCTATCCATTCGTCTTTTGGTGTCTTATTATTTGGATTTTTGCAAATATATTTAGGCAATTCAAGTACATACATTTCAACCTCTTCAAGTTGAATATCACTTTCATTTGTTTTTATTTTTATCATTTGTTCATAACCTTTTGTAGAAAAATATTTATAATCCAATAGATTTATAGTTATTGTTCTTGCAAATTCTCTTTTGTTATCATATTCCAATTGATTTAAATGTATTTGGGCATAGTACATTAGCATTTTTGTTTGTATATATATACCATCTATAAATTGTATTCCTACATTTATCTCTTCATTTTCTTTTGTTCTTATTCGTACATCGGCAATGCCAAAGTTTTCTTCTTTTGGTAGATATTTTTCATTTTCGCTTAAGTATCTATTTAATTCTATTTCTTCAATTTCAATGTTTAAAATTGCTCCAATGAAGTCTTTTAAAATATCTACACATTGTTCATTGTTCAATACTTTTCTAAATACATAGTTACTGTTTGATATGAATTTTCTATTCATTCTTGCTAATTTCACCTCCAATTTGGACTTGTATAAATTATTGAGCGCTCTTTTCTAATAATTTATATTTTTCTGTGGATTCTAATTAGATCTAATTTTAATAATTGATTAAAATACTTTGAATTAAAATTTTCTTCTAGATTATATTATCATATTTTTGCTATGTCAATAATTTTATTAATTTTAATATAAAAATCGACCGCAAAATTCGACATTTTAAGAACTTTGCGGTTTTTTATTACATATAGTGAAAAATTATATGTAATCTCTATATAGCTAAATTGTTTTCTTTTAAAAAGTTTAATATGAATATATTACAATTTTCGGATATTTCTTCCATTTCATTTTGTGTAAAAATTTGATATTCTCTATTTTCACATTTGTCAATAATGATTTTTTTATTTTGTATATAATCATTTAAATATTGTATTGTTTTTTCTGCATCTTCTTTTGTTATATCAAATTCTTCTACAATGGGATTTATTGATAACATTTTTTCATCATATTTGATATTTGATAATTCGTGACTTTTATATATATAATTTGCAAATATTTTAAAGTCATTTACTTTCATTTTTCTTACTGTCTCTTTGTCACATTTTATCTCTTTTCCATCATTTAATTTTAGCCCTACTACTTTTCCATTTCCCCATATAGCTTTTGTTGAATATGTTATATTGTTAAAATAGTAGTCTGTCATTAAATGTGTTAAACACCCTAATACTACTGGATTTTTTATATTGTTTATGTATTTATTATAGAATTTTCTGTATCCTTTAAAATCTACTTCTCCATCATAATGTGTTATTTTATGTGATATAATTTTGCTTATGTCTTTTACTACATACCCATTATTTATATCTGGTACTACATTTCCAAACATGAATAAATTTTTATCTATATTTTTTATATTATTTGATAATTTATTTGCTACCCCTAAATGAATTCCCCAAGATGGCATTTTTATTCCCCCTGTTTTTGTATTTTAATTCTTTTATTATTTAATCATATTTCTATATAAATTTCAACAAAAATAGAAAGAATATTTTGACTATTTTAGTAGTCTTTTCTATTCTTTCTATTTTTTATTTTGTTGCTATATAATATCCAACTCCTCTTTTTGTAATTAAGATTTTTGGACTTGATGTATCTTTTTCGATTTTTTCTCTTATTCTTCTTACTGTAACATCTACAGTTCTGATGTCGCCATAATATTCATATCCCCATACTTTTTCAAGTAATGTTTCTCTTGTTATTACTTGACCTGGTTGTGCAGCTAAAAATTTTAGTACTTCGAATTCTCTAAGTGTTAGGTCTATGATGTCTCCTCTGACTTTTACTTCAAATCTGTCTAAGTCTAATTCTATATCATTTACTTTTATGATGTTGTCTTTTTTTGTTTCTGTTTCTATAATTTCTGGTATTTGCTCTGGTGTTATATTTGTTACGTTTGTTATTTCATTTTTTCTTAGATTTGCTTTTACTCTTGCCATTAATTCTCTTACACTAAATGGTTTTGTTATGTAGTCATCTGCTCCTAGTTCTAGTCCTACTATTTTATCTATTTCTGCATCTTTTGCTGTTAACATTAATATTGGAATATTTAAGTAGTTTTTTACTCTTTTGCATACTGTTAGTCCATCCATTTTTGGTAACATTATATCTAGTAACATTAGGTCTGGTTTTTGTTCTAATGCCATATTGACTGCTGTTATTCCATCTGTTGCTTCTAATGTTTCATATCCTTCTTTTTTTAGATTATATACTAGTACGTCGATTATTGCTTGTTCGTCGTCTACTACTAATACTTTTTTTGTTGTTTTTTCTAAATTTTCTTCCACAAAAATTCCGCCTTTCTGTAGCTTTCTTCTTATACTAGTATTTATATCACAAATTTTGGGAATATACAAGTAGTTTTTTTATTTTTCTATTGTATATATAACCTTTTCTACTTCATTTTTGTATTCCACTATACTACTACCGACATCTACCATAAATGTGTATATATTATTGTCTGTTATACAATAATATATATCTAAATATTCTTGAGATTGTTCATTATTTTCTGTGATTGTTTCAACCTTTAAAAGGTAAAAATCATTATTTATTTTATCCCATCCTGTATTTTGTATTATTAGTGGTGGTTCATTTTTCGCAAGATTACTTTTTATATCATTTTCTAAATAACTTCTAAACTCTTCTTTTTCACACATTTTCTTACCATTTTCTATTTCTGCATTACCTGCATAATATAAATATAATTCATTATTTTTATATTTTAAAACTTGATGTCCATTTTCTATTGATTCTTCCCAATACTCTAAATCATATTTCAATGTACAATCTTCAACAAACCATGTTGAAGTTAACTCTTCAAATGTATTATTTTTTTGTTTTGATATTTCTGTATTTTCTTCTAGAAAATTATTAGTTTTGCTAGATACAGCTTTATTATTTGTTGTATCATCTTTTTTTTGTGATATATTGGCTAGAATTATTTCTTTTGCCGTTATAAAAAACATGCTTGAAATTATCAAGACTAATATAGCAATTACAACTTTTAATGTTATTTTATCTCCACCATATTTTTGTGCTATTTTTATTTGTTCTTCATCACTTATCCCTTGTTCTCTATATTTTTCAATTTTTCTTCTTATGTTCCATTCATATAATGAATAATATGAAAATGCTATTGTCAAGTTTGTTGCAAAATTTATAATTACAGTCGTTTCTTCTTTTATTCCTAATAATTCTGTAAATAAGTCCAATATAATTTGTATTATTACTAATATGACTGTTTCTATATACATCTTTCTTGTGATTAGCAATAAATGTGGAACTATTAACCCTGTAAAACTAAAACCACTTTTTTTGATTTTTTCAAGATATTTATCTTGTTTTTTTTGCCCTATCCACGCTCTATATAATTCTTCATTTTCTTCTATATAACTCATTTCATCACCCTTTTACTTTAGTATCCTAATTCGCCTAGTATATTTTTCACCTCTTCTTTGTAGCTATTATCAACATCCAAATAAATTACTGTGTTGTCTATTCTTGATAAAACCTTGTATTTATTTCCTGTTGATAATGTATATTTTGAATAATTTTTCCCATTTACATTTGTTTCTGCTAATGTATTTTCTTTTTGCTTTTCAAAATTTGTTTTATTTTGAATAAAAAAGTTTTTTGCTATTGTGTCATCTGATAATTCATAAAATTCTATTTGGTAGCTAGAACTATTATTTCTTGCAATATACGTATTTGTTACATATTCATATTGTTCAAATTGTTTGCTTGCATCTACTATTTCATATCCTTTCGAACTCATTGTTGTAGCAAATCCAATTGCGCTTATTGGTGTTTTTGATTTTGAAGTTAATGCTACTACTCCTATAATTGATGCTGCTATAATCCAAATTATTATAACTATTATAATTGTTTTTCTTTTATTCATTTTTATTTTACTCCTTTATATTTTTCAGTTTTCTTATATAAAAATATTGTTATTCCTAATAATGCAATTAATATTAATAATAATCCAAAGTTAATTCCCGTTTTGGGCAATGTTCCCTTAGCTGTTGTATCATCATTATTTGTTGCTTTTGACGTTGGTTCGGTTTTAGGTGTTTCTTCTTGTTTAGTGTCTGTATATGTACTTTCTTCTTGTTTACTACCTGAAATTGTATACATTCCATTGTTATAAATATTTTTTCCATCTGTAGTTATTAGTTTAGCCCATATTATATATGACTTTTTCCCTGAGAATTTTGAAGTATCTATAGCAATCTTTCCCTTTTCTGCCTTTTTCCACTTATTATCGTTATATATAGGAATAAGGTCATTACATTTTTGATTTATTTCTTCCGCTTCTTTGTTGTATTCATCTATTTTTTTATTGCATTCTTCTAATTTATCATTGTAATTTTTTTCTGCAATATTCTTTTCTTCTATTGCTTTTTCTATTTCTTCTTTATCTGCATTTTCTTTTTCTTTTTGAAGATATTTTTCTGTTGCCTCATTTGATTTGTTAAGCAAATCTGTTACTTCCTTTTTTAATGTTTGTATTTCCTCTTTTAATTTTTTTGTTTCTTCTTCTCCATCTGCTCGTATTTTATTTACCTTTTCATAGTTTTCATTTGAAATTTCTACATCTTGCCAATATAATTGATAATTTTGTTCTTTGTCACTTACAATTATCGTTCCACTTCCATCAATAATCCAAAGTGGTAATGTTATAATTCCATCTTGATCTAGTTCTACATTGTGTGCACTTACATTTGTTATTGGAATTATTGATATTATTGTTATTAATACTATTAGTATTATTTTTTTTAATTTTCCTTTCATTTTTATCCTCTTTTCTTTCAATAAAATCTTTTTAACTATTTTTTTGAGTTATATTGTTTTCTTCTTGAATATTTATTAATTATAAAATTAATTCCCTTTTAGTCTATTTTTGAGGTATATCTTATTGTTTTATTATTTCACAATTATTCTCCCTCCTTTTCATTTGTTTTTTATATTTTTCAAAATTATTTTAACCTATTTTAGGTTGGTTGTCAATAACCTAAAATAGGTTATTTTAAAATATACATGAGGTGGTATTATGTATAAAAGAATTCGAGATTTAAGAGAAGATAGAGACTTGTCACAGATTGAAGTTGCCAAATTTTTGAATATGTCCCAAACAGGTTACTCTAAGTATGAAGTTGGTACTAATGATATTCCAACTAAAATTTTGATTCAATTGGCAAAATTTTATAACACTTCTATTGATTATTTGCTTGGTATTACTGACGAAATTAAACCTTATAAAAGGTAATTAAGATTTAAGAATCACATCGAAATCTTTAGTTTATTATAGCTCATAATTATAATAAAGCATCTAGAATTTTCTAGATGCTTTATTGGGAGTTAATTAGTTTTTTTAAATTTTTTCAATATTTTATACATATTCAATAAACTAGAAATTATATTCTTAAGTATGTATATTATCAAACAAAAAGCTAATGAAGAAAAAGATACTACAAGAGATTTGTATCTTAACTTACAATTTTGTGAGAACTCATCAAAGCTTTCTACTTCAATGCTATATTCCTCTTTCAAAATTTTGTAATCTTTTGATAACTTAATTGTTGCATTGTACTCTGGGGAACTTCTTGAATCATCTGGAAAATAATAATAAAAAATTATATTTTCATTATCATTTTTAATTTGATAATCTACATCATTAGGAATTTTTCCAATGTCTATGCAAATGCCTTCTTGAATTGTTGAATCTGCAACTTCGTGCAGCATTTCACATTTTTGTTTTTTTTCTTCATAGTCGCTTTTTATTTTTTGTTCATTTTGCATATCATCAAATATTACATTAAATATCACATTACTAAAAGTAATAACAGCCACTATATAGATAATAAACAAAAGTATTTTGAAAAATTTTTTTATAAACCGTTTTTTTCCTTTCATAAATTATTTGCTCCTTTCAATATTTATTGGTTTGTTTGCTTGTTATATATGTCAACTCCTAAAGGAGATTATTTTTAATATTTTTCTTATTATACCATACATTTATATGAATTTCTACCTATGATGAAAAAATTTTTCCCTTTTTGCTAAGTATTGTAGATATTTCTACTCATATTTTTGTAATAAAAAGTGAGGCAAATTTGACTGCCCCATTTGTTAATTTATAGTAATCCTGTCATATAAACTGGCAAAAATATTACATCATCTTCTACTTTTAAATCGTCAATATGCAATACATAACTTGTATGCAAATATTCTTTATACTTTTTCTTAAATTTATTTAAAGATGAAAATGTATAATTTTTACCTGATTTCACTTCAATTGGTGAAACATTGTGTCTTGATGTTATCTTATTTTTAGCTATTAAAAAATCTATTTCCATATTATTTTCCGCATTTTCTTTATCATAATTAAAATAGAAATATAGTTTTTTACCAGATGCCACCAACATTTGAGCAACAATATTTTCCATAATCATTCCCTCATTAAATGCTAATTTATTAAAAAGTATTTTTTGATATATTTCTTCATCAACTAATCCTTTTTCATCAAATGCCAATGAAATTAATAAACCAGTATCTCCCATATAACATTTTAATGCACTTGATTCTCTGTTTAATCTTAAGCCTATATTGGGTTCAGTTGTATTAAATGCATTATTTATAATCATTGATTCTTGTAGCCAAAAAAATGCATCTTTATACTCTCTATATCTTGCTTCTTTTTGAAGTGTATTAAATGTAAATCTTTTTTCGTGTTTTTGAAGTTGTGATGGAATTTCTTCAAATATACTTTGAACTTTGACCGAGTCCTCTCCACCATATTTTACTATATCGTCTTGATATAAATTTAAAATATCTCTTTTAATTAAGTCAACTTCTTTAAAGTTTTTGGTTTTTATATATTTTTCTACTGCTTGTGGCATTCCACCTACAATTAGATATTGCTTAAAATAATCCATTGCTTTTCTATGCATTAATTGCCCCATTGGCTTTTTTTCTTCAAAACATTTTTGTATTAATGGCATTAATGTAGTATTATCATTTGCCCATAAAAATTCTTCAAAATCCATAGGATACATATTAAGATGTCTTTCTTCTGATGGAATTAATATGTTTTCAACATTCTTTTTTATTGATATTAAAGAGCCCGTTTCTATATAATCATATTTTCCATCTGCTACAAGATATTTTATGGCACTTCTGGCTCTTGGAAATAGTTGAACTTCATCAAAAATTATTAGTGTTTCTCGTTCATATAGTTCTGTTTTATAATAACTTGATAAATACATAAAAAACATATCTAGATTATCCAAATAGTTGTTGAATAATTCTTTTACATCTTCTCCAACTTTGTTAAAGTCTATTAATATATATGATTTGTAATTTTCTTTTGCAAATTGTTCTACAATATAACTCTTTCCTATTCGCCTTGCTCCATCTATTAAAAGCGCCACTTCTCCGTTATTTTCTTTCTTCCATTTTAATAGTTCATTATATATTTTTCTTTTCATAGTCCTCGCATCCTTTCTATAAGATACAAATTCAATCATAAAACCGTTCTTTTTTCTTGTTTATATGCTTCTTTTATAATTTTATCACATATCCTTAATTTTTTCAACCTTTATTTTACACATATCCTTGATTTTTCAAGTCTTAATTTTACACATATCCTTAAATTTTATTAGTCCTATTTTACACATATCCGGAATTTTCATTTGCAGTATTTTCCATTTAGTTATATTTTTGTCATAAAAAGTGAGACAAATTTGACTGTCCCACTTGTCTCACATCAAAACCTCAACATTAAAAACTCCATTATCTTCAAGTTTGATTTCTTTTGTTTCTCCCAATTCAACTCCATTAACTATAACTTTTTCAACTCCTGTATTTTTGCCATTTGGATTTTTAACAACAATATTATAAAAAGCATTTTTCCACTTATATTTGATGTTATACTCTTTCCAAGATGATGGAATACATGGTTCGATTCTAATAAATCCATTTTTTATTTTTAACCCCAAAATATTTTCAATTCCTGTTTTGTAATACCAACTTGCAGAACCTGTGTACCAAGTCCATCCACCTCTACCTGCTAAGTTACCTGCTCCATAAATATCTGCTGGTATTACATATGGTTCTACTTTATATTTTTTACAACTTTCTTTTGTTCGTGCATGTTCTATTGGATTTATCATTCTATACAATTCTGTTGCCTTATCTCCAAATCCCAGCATAGATTCTGCTATTATTACCCATACTGCTGCGTGTGTATATTGTCCCCCATTTTCTCTAACTCCTGGTAAATATGATTTTATATATCCTGGATTTAGTTTTCCTTTTTCAAATGGTGGGTCTAGTAATTTGATTATTCCATTTTCTCTGTCTATTAAGTGATTTTCTAGGCTTTCCATTGATATATATTTTTTGTCATTGTCTCCTGCGTTTGATATTGTACTCCAACTTTGTGCAATACTGTCAATTCTACATTCGTCATTTTCCATACTTCCTAATGTGTTTCCATCATCCATAAAAGCTCTTTTAAACCATCTTCCGTCCCATCCGTTTGTGTTTAATGATTTCTTTAATTGTTGCATTATTGTTTTGTATTTTTCTATTTTGCTTTCGATATTTTCTTTATTCTGATTATTATTCTCTTCGTTTAAATTATTATTATCATTTTTTTGTTGCTCTTCGAGTATAGCGTTTTCTGATACATGCTTCATAATTTTAGTAAATCTATCTAGTACATTATACAAGAAAAATCCAAGCCAAACACTCTCCCCTTTTCCTTTAGGGCCAACATTGCTAAAGCCATCATTCCAATCACCACTACCAATTTTAGGCAAACCATTTTCGCCAAAATTCAAACTTCTTTCAATCGCTTTAATACAATGTTCATAAATACTTCCTGTTTCTTTAGTACTCTCAAATTTGTCATATCTTTCATCTTCATCTTCTTCTAATTCTTTTCCAATTAAATATGGTGTTTGCTCTTCTAATATTGAATAATCTCCTGTAAATTCTATATATTCTGAAGTCAAATATACAAGCCATAACAAATCATCTGAAAATTTAGTTCTTATTCCTCTTCCTGTTTCTTCATGCCACCAATGTTCAACATCACCTTCTAAAAATTGTTGTTTACTATGCTTTAAAATTTGATTTTTCAAAATTTGTGGGTCAATATATTTTAATGCTAGTGTGTCTTGTAATTGGTCTCTAAAACCGTATGCACCGCCTGATTGATAATATCCTGTTCTACTAATTAATCTACTTTGTAGTGTTTGATAAATATCCCATCCATTTAAAATGATGTTCATAGATTCTAGTGGTGTGTAAACTTGGAGTCTTCCTAAAATATCTCTCCAATAACTTTTTACATTTTCAAGTTCTTGTTTACAATTTTGAATTTTGCTATATTTGTAAGCAATGTTTTTGCTGTCTATTACTGCATCTTCTGCTCCTAGCAAAAATACAATTTCTTTTTCTGATAAACTGTCTAATTCTACTTCTATTTCGTATGCTATACATGGTTTTTTGCCTAAACTGTTTTCATTATTTAAACTTGATTTTTTTAGGCCATCTGGATTTGCTATATTTCCATTTCCAAAAAAGAAGTTTTTATCACCTGTATAACTTTGCATTTTTTCACTATTTGATACATATATTACATCATTTTTAAATTCTGAATTATATAAATTTTGTGCACAAATTATATTGTTATTTTTATCATATTTTAAATCGATATATCCATTTGATTTAAGTTCATCTTCACCTAAAACAGGTTTCATATAATATACAATTTTCATTTTTTTTCTGTTTAAATTCATATTTTTTAATTTTAAAATTTGTATTTTTACACTATCTTCTTTTGGGACAAAAACTTCTAATTCCTGTTCTATTCCATCACTTTTGTGAATAAATTTAGTGTAACCAAATCCGTAAACTACATTGTAGTTTTTATTATCTGGCATAGGGTTTAGTCCAAGTGACCAAACCTTTTTCGTTTCTTGGTCTTTTAGATATATTATTTCTGATGGAATATCAAAATTAGGTTGATTTTCCCAGGCTGTTACTCTATTTAGTCTACTGTTTTTATACCAAGTATATCCACCCATACTTTGTGTGACCAATGTTCCAAACTTCTTATTTGCCATAATGTGTGACCATACTGTTGGAAGTTGATTATCTTTATTTGCTTTTATCAGATATTCTTTTCCATCTGCCGAAAACGCTCCATATTCATTATAATATTTTAAGTTTTCTGTGTTTTGTAAAATATCTATATTTTCTTGATTTTCTGGTTCTATAATTATATTTTCTGGCTCATTTGGAATCTTTTTATATTTTTCCAAATATTCTTCTTCAATATCTTTTAGTGAGTGACTTATTCCACCTTTTTTGCTATCTATTATTATTCCTGCAATAAATTGCAATAAATTCATATCTTCTTTGCTTATTTCATTTTTGTTTAACTCAAAAATTCCGCCTCTAATATTTTTTAAATATGATAACTGACTGTTCAAAACCGTTTCTTCTATATCTTCCATAACATAATTTTCGTAACTATATTTTTCTTCATCTATTATTACTAACTCTGTTTCAAATCCCTTTGTCCTCATAAATTCATATGCTTTTAAAACTTCTTTTACAACATATGTGTCATTACTATCTTTTATTTTTACAAGTATTATTGGCAAATCACCTGAAATCCCATATTTCCAAAGTTCACTTTGACTATATTTTTGTTTTGGCAATTTTTCTAAGTTTAATTTTTTAGATGGATTATTGAAAATTATATATGATAGCATTTTTTGATAATCTCTTATTTGTGAACCTTTTATTCTTAAATATCTTGTTTGAGCTTCATTTTTTGCCTTTGATAGTTCAAATGCCTTTTTGATATTTTCTTCAACCGTATATTTTTTAATATTTTCAATTACCTTTTCTTTTGTTTCGCCTACTGCAATAATTAAATTAACAGTTGATTTTTCTTGTTTTTTAACTTTCATTGCTCTTTTTAATGCCACAACAGGTTCTGTTACAAGTCCTATTTTTTTAGAAAATGGACTTGAATTTTTAACCATTTGAGGAATTCCTATATTTCCTCTGCCTGTAAACTTTTCTTCATCTATTTCGTACTCTAAATCCCCAATTATTTCACTATTTGTTGATAAATTTACTGCCATATATACTTCTTTCTCATGTTCGTATCTTGTTCTTCTTTTTACAATTATACTATTTGTTTCATTGTCAAAATCAAATATTAAAAATAAATTGTTAAATGCAGGATGTGCATAATCTTGCTCTTTTGGTGATAATACTGGTTCAAAGTGTGATGTTATTTCTAGTATTTCGTCTTCATTTCCTAAATTTTCTAATGATAATTTTCTTATTTCTACTGGCTCGTCTGGTGCTATTATTGTTTCAATTTTTGTTTTTATATTGTCATTTATTAATTCTTGTTCCATTTTGTCTGGCATAAAACTAATTTGATATTTGCCATTGTTTGGTATATATTTTGAACTCCATATTTTTTTTGATTTTATATTTTTTATGTCAAAAAATATTCCTTGTGGATAATCGTCTGTGCTTTTAAATCTATTTATTAATATATTTTTATATCTACTCGCTCCTTCTCCTTTTTGGTTCATTGCTATCAAATAATCTTCGTTTGCTATAACATTTCCGCGTATTAATCTCTCATCAATTTTTTTGTAAGTGTCTTGAATGTAATCTTCATAATCAACATATTTTAATTTTTCAACCTTTTCTTTGTTTTCTTTTGTTATTATTGCTGTTTCTGGCATAGTTTCTTGTAGCAAAATGCTTATTGCATTTATTTCTGGATTTTGCATAAATCTTTTTTGCAAGATGTTGTTATTAAATAAATTGTTTATTGAAAGTAAAATCAGTCCTTGGTGATGTGCCATATATGTTTTTACTGTTGCCGATTTACTTCCTTTTTTTAATCTTTCTGGTGTAAAATCAATTGATTCATAAAATCCGTATTTATTGTACATTCCATATTCTTCAAGTCTTTTTAGATTTTGATATACTTCTTTTGGGTAATCTGTTATTGCTAATATGCTTCCATATGGAGCCACAACCATTTCATCTGCAAGTCCTCTTTTTAGTCCTAGCCATGGTATTCCAAATGCTTTATATTGATAGTTTGAATGCAAATCTTTTAAGTTAAACGCCGCTTCTGATATTCCCCATGGTATTTGCAATTTTTTTGCATATTCCATCTGGCTCATAATCATAAATTTGCAAGATTCGTCTAATAAACTTCCTTTGTATTTTGGTATATTGATATTTGGCATTAAATATTCAAATGATGTTCCTGACCATGATACAAGCCCTTTATATTTTCCAAGTGTAGTTAGTGTTCTACTTAATGAATTCCAATGTTTTGCCGGTACATCTTTTTTTGCTATTGCTATCAAACTCGCTTGTCTTGCTTCTGAAGCTAATAGGTCATAATATGAATTTGTTAGTTTGTTTTCTTCTACATTGAATCCTATTGAAAATATTCTTTGTTCTTTTTTGTATAGATGCGAAAAATCTGTGTTTTCTATTAATTTGTTTACTATTTCTAGTAAACCAGAAATCAAATCTATGTTGCATTTATTTTGACTTTCTAGCCAATTTTTTATAACATATAAATATCCTACAAAGTTACCGCTATCTACTGTTGAGACATATCTAGGAAATAATGGTTCTTTTGTTTCCGTATTATACCAATTGTATAAATGTCCATTCCATTTTTGAAGTTCATTTACTGTATTTAAAATATTTTTTAGCAATTCTATTGTTTTATCATAATTTATAAACCCTAAATCATTTGCAGAGATAACCGCCATCATTGATAATCCAATATTTGTAGATGATGTCCTTCTTACCACTTTATTTTTTCTATCTTCTTGATAATTGTCTGGAATCAAAAAATTATCTTCTTGTCTTAAGTACTTTTCAAAAAATCCCCATGTTTTTTTACCAATTTCTAAAACATAATCTTGCTCTTTTTGTGTTAATAATTCTACTGCCTCTTTTTCTGTTTTTTCTTTACTTATGCAATACATAATTGCTGGAGTCAAAATCCATAATAATCCAAGCATTAATGCCAATATATTATTACTATTTCCATAAATTATAAATGCTACAATTCCTGTTATAATGTTAATTGCCATATTTTTGTAGTATGAGATTATATCTGTTTTTGCCATTTTTTCTGCTTCTTCTGATGTTGTCCATTCAAGCAAATTTTTATGTGTCACTTTTACTCTATACATTGTTTTTACTATTGCTTTTAAAGATGTGTATGCTTTGTATGGCAAACATCCAAGTGTAATTATTGTTCGTGCAAAAATTCCTTTTAACCCTGATATTTTGGGCGTAAATGTTTTTTGTTTTTCTTCTCCTTCTCTTTTTCCAAATAGATAATTAATTAATTCCAAAATAAACGGAATTATTGAAATTAAAATTATTATAAAATTAAATGCAAAAACATCTATATTGAATATTTTTCCAATTATATTTATATAAATTAAAGCAAATATAATTGAGATTTCAAATAAACTTCTTCTTAAATTATCAAAAATTTTATATTTCGAAAGCATATTTAAAGGACTTTTTTTGCTTAGCCATTTTGTTATTTGCCAGTCCCCTCTAATCCATCTTGAAAGTCTATTCATAAAACTCATATATTTTGTTGGATATCCATCCATTAGCATGATATCAGAAACTAGTCCACATCTTAAATAACTTCCTTCGAGTAAATCATGGCTTAATACTGTGTTTTCTGGAATTGCATTTTCCATTACCTTTGCAAATACTCTTAAGTCATATATTCCTTTTCCTGTAAAAATCCCCTCTTTGAAGTTATCTTGATATATGTCTGATATCGCATTTGTGTAACTGTCTATTCCTCCTGCTCCTGCAAATATTTTTGTAAATAGCGTTTTATAACTTATGTCCAAATTAATTCCAACTCGTGGTTGCATTATTCCATATCCGTCTATTACTATGTTTTTTTGCTCATCTATTTTAGGTCTGTTTAATATGTGTGCCATTGCTCCAACTAATTCTGATGCCGTATTTAAAACCAAATCTGTGTCTGCATCTAATGTGATTATATATTTTATATTTTTTAATTTTTCTTTAATTATTTCATTTCCAGTATTTTGATACTCATTATCTTTGTTTTTTTCTATATCTTGATTTTCTATTTGGTTTTGTATAGTATTAATTCTAAATGGATTTTTTCCTTGTAAAATATACTGATTCAACTGATTCAGCATTCCTCTTTTTCGTTCCCATCCTAAATAAGAGCCTTCTTTTTCATTCCATTCTCTTTTTCTATATATAAAATTAAATATTGGAAAATCTTGATTTTGATATTTTTTATTTAATCTTTCAACTTGATTTAATCCCTCTTGAATTACCTCTATATCAAATTTTTCTTCTTGCATATTACTTTCTGAACAATCACCTAACAATGTAAAATATAAATTTGGTGATTTGTTTGCTAAATAATAAACCTCTAAGTTTTTAAACATTTCAGCTACTTTTTCTTTGCTTTTTACAATTGTCGGAATTACTACCATTGTTGTGCTATCTTCATCTATACCATTTGAAAAGTCCATTTTTGGTATTAGTTTAGGCTTTACTGTTTTGCTTAAGATTGTTTGTATTATTTGTATAATTACTTCACTTGATGGTATTAAAAATAGTAAAAAACTTACAACCGCAAGTCCTGTATTTTTTATTTTTAAATTTAAAATGTAACTTAAAATTGCTGATAATATTATTGTTAAAATTTCTATTGTTGTTATATATATTTTTGTTTTTGCTTGTGGTGTTTTTTCTTTTTTATTTGTGTATTCTAATTTTTCGTATAACTCATTTATTCCATTGTCTATTAGGTAATATCCAATATGGGTTTTCTTTGTTGTTTCTTGCAAATTTTCTTGTGCCAGTTCCAGCATTTTTCTTGCTATATAAATTTCAGAAATCTTTGTTTTTTTACTTATTTCCTTTATCTTTCCCCTGTAATACTCTTTTGTTTTATAGTCCATTTTTTCATACACATTTGCTGGATCTTTTTTTAATATTTCTTCTACACCATTTATTTTTTCAAATATATCCAAGAAATTAATTCTTTGAATTTCTTTAATACTTGTAATACTGTTACCCATTAAAACTTTTTGAGTTGCAATTTCAAAATGTTCTTTTTTTATTACATCAGATACAGTTGTCCCAAGTTTTTCAACAACTTCTTCAAGTACATTTAAATATGCATTTGCTTTTTTGCCATATCTCTTTAAAATGTATGACATATATTCAATAAATGGATATCTCATATCTTGAAAAAATTCTTTTTCTATTTTAGTGTTTTTAAATTTTGTTTGTGATTTATCCTTATTTTCAACTAATCTTTCTGCTATATTTTCTGCTCTATATTTTTGAATTTGACTGCTATATATTTGTGCACATATATCTGTGATATTTTCTATAATTGCAATTTGCAAAAAGATTCCTATATTCCAGATTTCGTCCATACTTAATGTCTTTTTTCTTTGATAACTTATTAGGTAATCTTCTAAATTTTCTCTTTCTATTTTGTTATCTGTATATTCAACTATTTCTGAAGCTAGGACATATATTCGTGCAAATCCTTTGTATTCCCCATTTGATATTCCTACAAAATTAATGTATTTATTTAAAGGTAGTTCTTTTTGAATTTGTTTTACTGTTTCTTCTATTATATAAAAATTGTCTAACAGCCATTCTCCTGCAGGGTGTATGTTTATTCCTAATTTTAGATGTTCGTTTAATACGTTGTAGACTTCTTCTATTGTTTTGAAATTTTCTATTAGTTGTGGCACTGGATATGTGTCTTTTTGTGATTTTGATGTTGTGTTATGGCTTGATGCAATTTTTTCTAGGTGTTTTTCTAGATGGCTTTTTTCTAGCATTGTTCCTGTTATTTTTAGTTTTTGGTTTTCTTTCAAAAAAATTCCACTCCTTGCAAACATTTTTTGTTTTTATTGTTTGCCAAAGAGTGGAAATTTATTCATTTTGTTTTTATAATTCAATTACTAATTTTTTAATTGCTTTCAAAATTGAAATAATTAAAAAAAGAAAGATAATTTTATCTTTCTTCTCCTAAGCTTTCTGTTTTTATTTCTTCTATTTGATTCTCTTTAAATTCTACTATTGCATCAACAAATTGTTTTTTATAATTTTGTTTTATTTTTTCATCTGTATCTTTTTGGTCAATGGAAGTACTCCAGTCTATTCCTTTATCAAGAATTTTTCCAACTTTTACCAAATCATTATTTTCATAATCTGATATTCCTTGATAATTATTTTTTCCATCATTTAGAATTTGTTGAATTGAATTCACTTTTCTATTTTCATCTAGTACTTTTGCAGTGACTACTCCTGATTCAATATCTACTGTTTTTATATCTTCTGGGTCTTTTTTATTTTTACTTCTAATTATATAATTGCCATTTTCATCTTTATCTTTGACTAATGATATTCCTTGTCTATTTTTTGAAATTTCAATATTTTCTTTATTTATATTTGTATTATGTTCTTCATTATACTCATTTGCATAAATCGTTTTTAAATATTCTATTATTTCATCTGATGTTTTTAATTTTTCAACTTCTTTTTCAACATTTTCTTCTAATGTTGCTTCTTGGTCTTTTCCTAATTCTTCTTGATTTACTTTTATTCCATCTATAAAAACATTTCTATCTCCAATGTTTTTTATTTTTATATCTTTTTCTGATTCTCCAGCATCTATTGTTATTTCGTTTTTTGATTTTTCTACCCCATCATTTCCAGAATTTAATAATGCTACCCCTTCTCCAACAGATAATAATGTTGTTAAGCCTAAAGCAGCTACTAATGTTTTTATTTTTCTTCTTTTTGACTCTTGTTTTACAACTTTTGCTGTTACTTTTTTCTCTTGTTCTTTAGTTAATAATGGTTTTCCATTTTGCTCATTATATTCATTTATTTCTTTTATTTTTTCCTTTGCTTTTCTAGCATCTCTAACTCCAATACAAAATGCTTTATCTTTTTTACTCATAATTTATCTCCTTGGTTATATTTTATTACATATTTATTATATAACATATGTTTTTTTATTTCAACAGTATTCGATAATATTTATGAATAATTTATGATATGATCACCCTATAAAATTAATTTATGAAAAGTTCACCCTATGATATAATGGAGGTATGAGAACTGTTATGAAAGATAAAGAAGATTTGTTATACTATTTTTTATTTGAAAATACAAAATTTTATACGTTTTGAAATTTTTTAGCTTTTTCTTGTAATTTTATCTATTTCGCTTTCATCCAGTCCTGTAATCTCTGATATTTCTTCTTTTGATATATTTTTGCTTAATAATTTTTTAGCGATTTCTTTAATTCCTTCTTTTCTTCCCATATCAATATACATCTGATTTTCTCTTCTTATCATATCAACCACTGCTAACACTTCTTTTTTCCTCCCTTCTTCTATTTTATTTACTAATCTTTCTACTTCATCATCTCCTAGCTTTTCTTTAAATACTATTTTTATTATTCTAATTAATACATCTTTATCTTCCTCTTTTGTTCTTTCTATTACTTTTTCTAATGTTTCTACTGTTTCCTCTGTGTTTTTACTTTTTTCAATTAGCAACATTTTTGTTATAAATGTATCATCTTCTAGCAATTCCTTTTCTGTTAAATTATTAACATCTATTAAATTGTATTTTCCAACATCTTCTTTTA